>Ga0299912_10001391_pt1 | contig 19513 bp, 16 predicted proteins | sample RVTome_2_FD_207667 | JGI IMG/M metagenome (GOLD analysis project Ga0299912, IMG submission 207667) | Soil microbial communities from uranium-contaminated site in the Upper Colorado River Basin, Wyoming, United States - RVT95D214 (version 2) ... | reverse complement strand
CCTGGCCAGTGAGTAGCGAATCTGAGTTATTATTATCCAAAGCAAAATAAACAGGGCAAACGGTCCGCCGTCAAATAAATATTCGTAATAAAGACTATGCCAGCTTCTGAATGATTCTTTTCTTATGCCCGGATTTTCCGAATCGACCGCCAACTCCCGAAAACTGTTAATACCATAACCGAAAAAGCCTACTTCCCTGATTTTTAACATCGCCAAATTGAACACATCATCACGATATGAATAGAACTGTTTCTTCTGAGAAAAATCGAACCTTTGATTGATAGTATCTATGGTAGCGGGAGAATAAAAATAAATAATAGCCGAAATCGCGGCGATGATGAGCAGCAATTTCCTGTCTTTAAAAACACCTAATATCAAAATATACAAACCCAATGCCAGATAACAAATGCGGGATAAGGCGAATATCGCGCCTACAAATAGCGGCATTGACACCAATGCGAGGAAAAATTTCTCAACCTTATTTTGGGCAAAAACGAACATCGATAATACCAGACCGAGCACAAATACGAGAAAAATCGATAGCGTATAACTGCCGGCAACCAGAGATGCCGCCTTGACATCAATCCCTACATGATATTTGATAACACCTATCCCGGCGGCAAGTATAGCTCCGGCTATCAAGAGCCATACTATTTTTTGTCTTCTTTCGGAATTGACGACGACCGAAGGGACGATAAAATAAATCAATGGTAATGTCAGTTGTTCAAAGACAGCGCCAAATTTCCCATCATAACCAGCGGCGATAATTACCAGGAACTTAAATCCTATAAGCGCGGCAATTGGCTTAAACAGCGGATAATTCATCCATTCACGGCGTCTGTATGCCAAAGTTTGCGTGATCCATATCATCAGGATCAGAGCCGCCATAAATTCCGCCAGGGCGTTCGATAGCATCAGCACGAATGCGAACACCATCAGAAAAAAGTAAGCGATATTATTCATGTAGGGATTAGTTCTTTCCATAAAATCGCTCCGTTATTATCTTTGCCATGCCGCTAAGGCGTTCTAACATATCAGATTTATACAGTAACTCAAAAAATAATTCAAGCTATATCTATATAACGGTATTATTAATTCTAACCTATAACAGGACACAAATTTATTGGAATATATGAAAGTATTATTAAGTTAAAGCCAAAACCTATAAATCCACACGTCATTTGTTTTGATAGTTTGATTCTTTGAAGTGGACGCGAACCTATTCCATGAATTGCATATCGTAAAGCCGCTTATAAGGTCCATTAGAAGCGATCAAATCACCGTGAGAGCCTTCCTCGACAATGCGCCCTTTATCAATAACCAGGATTTTATCGGCATTACGTATGGTTGAAAGCCGATGAGCCACCACTATTACGGTCCGGCCGCTTAAGAGGTTATTAATCGCTTTTTGGATTAATTGCTCGGATTCGGTATCCAACGATGATGTCGCCTCGTCAAAAATCAGAATTGGCGGATCTTTAAAAAGCGCCCGTGCAATAGATAGCCTTTGTTTTTGACCTCCGGATAATTTAACACCGCGGTCACCTATTATAGTGTCATAACCTTCCGGTAAATTCTCTATAAACTCATCAGCGAAAGCCGCGTGCGCCGCCTGCTTGATTTGCTCAATCGAGGCGTCTTTTTGACCATAGGCAATATTATTGGCTACCGTATCATTGAATAGAATGATTTCCTGAGTCACAATACCCATCAGCGATCTCAGCGATTTCGTGGAAATATCGCGTATATCTATGCCGTCGATTGTGATTTTGCCGCCGGTAACATCGTAAAACCGTGGCAGTAAATCGACCAGAGTGGATTTGCCGCCGCCGGATGGCCCGGCCAGAGCCAATATCTCTCCTTTTTTTAATTCGATATTGATATTGCTTAAGGAAAAATCGCCGGTATGATACTTAAACGACACATTCTGATATTTTATGGAGTCGTTCAGTTGTTTAATCTCTATGGCATTTTGTTTGTCGCTAATTTCTACCGGCATATCGAGAATTTCAAATAGCCGTTTGCCGGCCGCCAAACCCTGCTGAATTTCAATATTGACCTGGCTAATTTTTTTTACCGGTTCCATTGTCGAGAAAGTAGCAACCAGAAACAAAATAAACGTACTAGTGGTTAAGCCGCCGGAGAGTATCTGCTGGCCGCCATACCACAGTATGAGCGCTCCCACGGAGACACCGAGTACTTCAGTCAAGGGCACGCTCAAATAGCCGATCCGGCTTAGCCTTACCATTGTCTTATAATACTCCTGCGCGATTTTTTTGAATTTCGCCAATTCGAAATTTTCCATGTTGAACGCCTTAACTACCCTGATGCCTGAAACCGTTTCTTGCAAAATCGATGCGACCGCCGCCATTTTTTGCTGGGAAACAATTGACCTTGACCGCAGTTTTTTGCTAAGAAGGCCAATCGCTATTACTGCCGGAGGTAGTACTACGAGACTGATCAACGCCATGCGCCAGGATGCTAAAAATGCCAGTGACAGAAAAAATATAAAATTGAGCGCGGCTTTTAAAAGCGTGGAAAAACCCTCGCCGATAGCTCCCCTTACCAGCATAATATCATTGGTTATGCGCGAAATAAGTTCGCCGGTTTTCTGGCCATGATAATAGGATAAAGACATGGTTTGATATTTATGATAGACATCATTTCTGATATCTCTTATCACTCCCTGCTCAACCCGGGTGATAAGAAAACTCTGGGCGTACCAGAATACATTTTTTATGAAAAAAACCAGTACCATTATGATACACACCCTGAGCAGTTTGTCCATCCTGGTTTGGCCGCCGATAAGCGTGAGCACGGCTTTTTTATCGAAACTTCGCAATTCCTTAAGGGTGGGTGTATAATCTTCATCAATGTTATCAAAGTACTCATCGCCGGATTCAAATATCAACTGGGTAACAGGGACTATGGTGGTCAGCGAAACGCCGGTCGAAAGCGAAAATAAAAACATACAGATAACCGCCGGAATAAAAAACCATAAATGCGGCTTGATATATTTCAGCAATCTTCTGTATATTTTTATCAACTTTCCTCCCAGAGACGCGCCAAAAACATCGCGCGCTTTTCCTCCGCTGCAGATCTAAAATGCAGATTCTGCGGCATATATTGAACTCAATCTAATTTAACCCGACCTAGCCTGTCAAATGATTTCCCAAAAATCCGAATCATATTCATATTAGGCAAATTTTGTTGATTTGAATAATTCGCAAATTTGCCGATAAGTCGTTTTAAAAAGATAAGTTGTTCAGCGAATGCAGGTAAGCCGCCGGTGTATCTATATCGATCCATCTTTCATCAGCATTCATAAATACCGCTTCCATGTCGTTATTTCGAATTAATTCTTTAACAGCCGCGCTGATCGAATCCTGGTTCATGATCAGGGCATTTCTCATGGCGGTAAAAAATCGCTTGTTCAATTTAAAAACCCCGCAATCCACGCCATTATAGTAGTCAATTTCTTTACCTATATCGACAATTCGGTTTTCCTGAAAAACGACTTTGGTCGCGTCATCGATATCATATATTTCATCGACCCTCGGATCGATCAGCAAAAGGCTGCAGCCTCGGGGAGCGCTGACTATTCTTTCCAGCGCGGAAAGCGAAATAATGTGATCTGACATGGACAGGATGAAATCCTCATCTTCAACCACCGGCTCGGCGATTAAAACAGAAATGCCGTTGCCTTTATCCCATTGGTCGTTTTCGATAAACGATATGTTATGACCGAAATTATTGTTTTTGCCGAGATAGTCGGTAATATATTCGGACTGATAGCCAACTACTATCACAAATTCATCAATGCCGGCTTTATGAAAATTGCCCATAATTGTCGATAGAATCGTGCCCTCGCCAAATGGCAGCAGCGTTTTAGGGATGGTATAAGTCTGCCTCCACAGACGGCTGCCCATCCCGGCGGCGACTATGACAACTTTCATTACTTCTCACTTTCCGGCTAAATCACGTTTTCGTGGCCGCCTTCATCAAGCAATTCTTTAATTTTCGCCGCCATTCTCCTGGAGGCGTTTCCATCAAGCTTAAAAAAATATTTTTCCCGATACTCATCAGCGATTTTACTCATTTCCGCCGTCGGTTTCAAAGCCCGATTTATGGCTTGGCGGATATCGCGGCCGGAGTTAATATGAATAAACGCGCCTTTGAGAAATTCGCGGTTATCTATTTCCAGTAATGGCTGACCATCGGAATGTTTCAGCTTATCGCAAGGCAAATCGAAGACGATGCCGAATTTTTTGAAGGCCAGAAAATCGAATACCGTGCTGGAGGCTTCGCTTAAAATCGTATCGACGGCGGCGTAATACGGCACGATATTATACTCATCAAATGGCAAGAGCACGGCATGCGGATATTTCATGACCCGCTTTTCGTAAATTTTATGCTGCCGATGCGACGCGTATTTGCCCATCCAGCTGTATGGATGAAGCTTTATGATCAAATTATAGTCCTTGGTCTGTTCGAAAATATCATTTTTAATCTGATAAAGACAGGTCGGTTTATAAGTGGGCGCGAATAGTACCGTAGGTCTACCCGGGTCAAGCCCCCACCTTTCAAGTAGCGCTTTTTTGTCATCGTATATGCCCTGAAAATATGGATCAAGCTTGGGCAAACCAATCAGATGAACTTCGCTTTTACCCAGCGAACCGGAATTAAGTATGGAATCGACCCGATGTTGGCCTTCAACGAATATTTGATAACGATGTTTGACCGCGCCGGCCAGATTTCGATACAGGATATTTTTTATACCTGTGCCATGATTAAGAAAACACAATAAGGTCTTGCCATAATCTCCGGCATTTTTAATCGTATCGCCGGCGATGACAATATCGAATCCTCCGGTTTCGTCCGTAAATCGATACCCCATTTTTTTCCAGGTATCGATTATTGGAGGTCTGAAAGGGAAATCAATGAAGAATTTGCGTTTTTTCTCATACTCCAGAGAAAACCAGACATCGTATCTATCATCGGCAAGCATCAGCTCTATAACCGGGTCAAAAGCGGCCTTATGATAAACATAACCGAGCTTGAATAGGACTTTTATCCTGGTCAATTATCTTTTCCCTTTCTTCAACCGAATTGAATCCGCTCATGAATATATTTCGTGTTCACTAAAGAAACGTTTATTTGAACTTTGTCAATCGAATTAATAGCTCTTAGCCGGCATTTTATTCGAAAATTCTATAGTTCAAAATAGCGAAATAAAAAAATCCCTCAGCTTCAGCGAACCGAGCCGAGGGATTTAAGTGAATCTATTTGATTTTATTCAACTTCCATTTCGGGCGTGGATTCGCTCTCCGGATTCGATTCGCGCCCGGATTTTGATTTCTTGACGGTAAATTCTTTTTCTGATGAATGATCGCTTTCCATGCCGCCTAATTCCTCGCCAACCATTTCCTGAACTTTGACAGTGCGGGTTGGGTGAGCGGCCACGAAATTGGCTAATTCATCCTTTTCTCTGTGGGAGTAGTATGCTTCCACCGAAAGCAGGATTTTGCGATTTTTAGAGTCGAATTCGACGACCCTTAAAGGAATCTGATCACCCTCGGAAAAAGCTTCGGCCGGTTTCGAAATATCATGTTTGCCCAACATATGTGTTGGCACGAAACCTTCCACATTGCCATCCAGTTCCACAATTACGCCCCTATCCAAAAGACGGGTAATGGCGCCGAGAGTTTCCGTATTCATGGCATATTTCATTTCAAGGTCCGGCCAGGGATCGTCAATTACTTGCTTTAGGCCAAGCGAAATTCGCCGGTTATCTTTGTCGATTGAAAGGATTCGGATTTCGATAGTATCGTTTTTCTTCATAATTTCCGAGGGATGTTGAATGCGCTTAGTCCAGGACATATCGGAGATATGGATTAAGCCATCTATTCCGTCTTCGATTTCAACAAAAGCTCCGAATGTAGTCAAGTTTCTAACTTTACCTTGTACAACTTTATTAATGGGATACTTTAAATCAATAGTCAACCAGGGATCAGGCTCCAGCTGCTTCAAACCTAAGGATATTTTTTCGTTTTCTTTATCAACGGTTAAAACCACAGCTTCAACCAAATCTCCTACCGCGAGCATTTTCGAGGGATGTTTAACATGATGAGTCCAGGACATTTCGGAAATATGAATTAAGCCCTCAACCCCTCGTTCAAGCTCAATAAAGGCACCGTAATCCGTGATTGATACGACTTTCCCCTTTACCCGGCTGTTGACCGGGAATTTCTCTTCGACATTCTCCCATGGATATGGCATCAGTTGCTTTAAACCCAGGGATATCCGGCCTGAGCCTTGATCAAAATCCAGTATTTTTACTTTTATCTCTTGTCCCAGTTTGGTAATTTCGGAAGGATGATTAATTCTGCCCCAGGACATATCGGTTATATGTAAAAGACCATCGACACCGCCCAAATCGATAAAAACGCCGAAATCGGTGATGTTTTTAACGATGCCTTCGCGTACTTGACCGGGTTGGATTTCTACCAGCAGAGCCTGGCGCATCTCCTTGCGCTGTTCTTCCAGAACCGAGCGGCGGGAGACAACGATATTGCGTCTGCTCTTATTGATTTTAATAATCTTCAATTCCATCGTCTGATTAATCAAAGCGTCGAAATCCGGAACCTGGCGAAGCGCCACCTGTGAACCCGGCAGAAAAGATTCCACGCCAAAAAGGTCTACTACCAGACCACCTTTAATCCTGCGGACAACACGACCGTTAATCGTTTCACCTGCGTCATGCGCGTCTTTGATCTGTCCCCATACCCGGAGAAAATCGGCTTTTTGTTTGGACAGCACTAATTGACCGTCATTATCCTCGATTGCTTCGAGGAAAACATCGAGCTGATCTCCCACGGCGACATTTATCGGGGGCGGGAATTCATGGATCGGGATTATTCCTTCGGATTTGAATCCAACATCCACGATGACATCGTCACGGGTAACGGCCATGACTCTGCCTTTTACTATTTCACCCTCCTTGAAATCCTGGATGGTGCTTTCATACATGACGAGCATTTTGTTGTAGTCGTCGTCGGAATACTCCTGTTCTTCGATCTCTTCCGCTGACATGGAGATTGGAGTATCCAACTTTTTAATTTTTGTTCTTGGCGCTTTAGTTCGAGTTTTTCTTTTTGGCGCAGCCTCAAGTACGAGCTTATGCGTATCCTGCTCTTTTTTGGCGGTAGCCACGGCTCTTGATTGCTGTTTAGCTTTATCAGTTTTACTCTTAGCACCACCTCCTGTCTTGGTTGTCGTTTTAGCGGTGATTGTTTTTACCGCCACACGTTTTTTTTCCGGCATTTAAAAAAGTCCTCCTTAAGTCTTACATTGCCCCAAAGGGCTGATCCTCGCGGATCGGCAGATAATATATGCATTATCTGTGATAACGCAATCTATATTTTTATCGGCTGAAGCAGCTTTGTTTAAACCTGTCATTTTGACGTTTTTTTGATATTCACTTTTGCGACAATGCCCTGATTTTATCCATTAACAGCCCTGTAATCTCCTTGTAGCCATCTTTACTGCCCGGCCGGGAACAAATCCATTTTCCGTCGATCACCTCGCCAAAAGTGACTTTCAGCCTCTTTCCCAGGAGAATATTCCGCCAGGCTTTGCCGGTATTTTCGATATAAACCGGCACAATCGGTACGCCGGCCTTATGAGCCAGCATGCCAACGCCTATTTTTCCTTCCATTATTTGGCCATCTCTGGAACGCGTGCCTTCGGGAAACATAATCAAAGCTTTGCCTTCTTTCAGTAGCGTGATGGATTTTTTTATGACCTCTAAATCAAAATTAAATCTGTCTACCGGAAAGGCGTTGACTTTAGAAATAAATCGGCCAAGCAAAAACGACTTAAATAGTTCTTTTTTGGCCATAAACCATAATTCGCGAGGGATTGCCGAGCCAAGCAAGAACGGATCGGCTCCGGCAATATGGTTGGAGGCGATAATAAGACCGCCTTCGACCGGTATATTTTCCTGTCCGGCAAGTTTTAATCGGCAAAGGGTTCTCATGAATAAATTAATGAGGAAATGACAAAACCAATAGATATGATTTACGCGGTTTTTTTCAGGCATATCTGATAAATCATCTCCACTTGCTGCTCAAATGTCAATTCGGTCGTATCCACTTCAATCGCATCCTCAGCTTTTTTTAGCGGGGAGTGCAGCCGGCTGGAATCGATATGATCTCTTTTTTTCAGGTTATTTCGAAAAGCGGCCAGATCATCATTTGTAGCGTTTTTTTGCAAAAGCCGCCTTTTGGCTCGTTCCTCCAAATCGGCGACCAGAAAAATTTTAACGTCCGCGTCAGGGAATACATATGTTCCCAGATCTCTGCCATCGGCGATAATATCGTGATCGCGGGCGAATTGACGCTGGAGTTTTTGCAGGAACTCCCGTACCGCATCCACGGCGGCTACTTCCGATACAAATCCATCGATGTCATTGCTGCGGATTTTGTTGGTGACATCTTCGCCGTCTATATAAATAAGCAAACCATCGTTTTGGGGCTTGATATTGATCTTCGTATTCCGTAGAACATTCTCTAATTGCTGTTTATCCCCGAAATGTTTTAGGCCAAGTTTTAGGAATTTATATGTCATAGCCCGATACATCGCACCGGTATCCAGATAGACGTAACCGATTTTTTTAGCCAGGGCAATCGCGGTAGTGCTTTTACCGGAACCAGCAGGACCATCTATTACAATTATTTTCCCCATATCTACAGCCCTACCAGGTTTTTAAGTTTTATAAGCTGTGGTCTCCTAATAAGAACAAATTTGCCTTCAGCCAGATTGCCGAGCTTAAGATTGCCGAAAGATACCCGTTTTAGACTGATAACCGGATAACTCACATTCTCAAACATCCGTCGCACCTGACGTTTCCGCCCCTCATGAATGGTAATTTGAACTATGCTGGCATTGTTCGTCTTATCGATTAATTTGGTTTTAGCCGGCGCGGTCAGACCATCCTCCAGCATTATTCCTGCTTCAAGGTTGCGAAGTATCGCATCTTCAATAGCGCCTTCGCATTTTACTTCGTAGGTTTTATTCACTTTATAGCGGGGATGTGTCAGGCGGAAAGCCAGATTTCCATCGTTGGTAAACAGCAATAAGCCGGATGAATCGTAATCGAGACGGCCTACCGGGAAAACTTTGCCTTTGTAGTTTTTCAGAAGCGAGGTAACCAGGCGCTTATGATGGGGATCATGGGCTGATACCAGAAAGCCCGGCGGTTTATTCATCATTATATAGTAAGTGCCTTTGTCAGGTGAAACGATTCGGCCATCGACCTCGACTATATCCTGTATGTCATGGACATCTATGCCCAGTTGATTGACCGGTTGGCCATTAAGCGTAACTCTGCCTTGAAGGATTAAACTATCGGCATGGCGGCGCGATGCTACCCCGGATCTGGCCAGAAACTTGTTAATTCTCATTAAGTTATGTTTTTAAATTAGCCAAATAATGATCGATATTTGACCGGTTTGTTTTCTCAAAATTGGTAAAATCGATTATTGACGCAGTATTTTTCATCTCAATTTCTAAAACATAATATTACCAGCAGAGAATATCTATATTTCTCTGATAGCCAGATAATTTAATATAATGATATTTTTAAGCAAGTAAAATCAATCTAATATAGAAAATTGCATATTAAACCCATCTATATCTTTGATCAAGACAAGTTAAGCACCGGTTTGCCTACTGCTATTCGCAATTGGGGCATTCGGGGTCAAACTTGTCTTGCATCTTCAAACAATTAAAAGCAAAAATAATTAATAATCACTCGCTCAGCTTGAAATCGGTCTCTTCTTCGGTTTCTATGATAATATCGGCCAATTCATTTTCACTATCGGGCAGCTCTTTATCATCTTCAAAATCTTTTACACGGTTGCCGTTGCCGTTATCATCGCTTTCGCCGCTTTTAACCAGCTTCAGCGATGGCAAACCGGCGCTATGGTCTTCTATTTCCGTCAATGGCGGAAGATGGTTCAACGAAGGCAAGCCGAAGAATTCGAGGAAATACTCCGATGTCTTGTACAACATCGGATTGCCGGGCGCGGGCGATCTGCCCTCGATTATGACCAGGTTGCGGCTCATCAGCGTTTTCAGCACGCCGCCGCAATCGACACCGCGGACGCGCTCGATTTCCACCCTGGTCACCGGTTGTTTATAGGCGATTACCGCCAAGGTTTCCAGTCCCGCCGCCGTCAGCCGCTGGGTTTTTTCGATAAGATTGGCACTATTAATGTATGAATGAAATTCCGGTAGAGTAAACATCTGATAGCCGCCGGCTACATTTTCGATTCGAAAACAGCGACGGGTATCGAGATATTCATCATTTAGCTCAGTTATTACACTTTCGACTGAAGCTTTTGAGATATTGGCTGTTTTCGCCAGTTGCGATAGCGTTAGCGGTTCAGCGGAGGCGAAAATCAGGGCTTCGATAATCCCCTTCTGATTGGTCAGCTTAAACTCTTCCGCCAAAATTTCATTATTATTGTTATCAACAGATGTATCTATTTTAGTAACCCTCTACTTTAAAAATATCATTCTCTTGGTTGCCGCCGCTCCGCCGATTTCCAATCGGTAAAGATATAAACCGCTGGCGATATCCGTGCCAGGAGACCACAGCACGCTGTTCTGGCCGGTTCTAGCCAAACCATCAAGCCTATCGACAATCCGGCCGGTCAGATCATAAATATTAATGTTATAATGTAACGGCGCTAAATTCCAGTAAAAAATAATAATACTTGATTGGTTAAATGGATTTGGATAATTATCCAGAAGCTGAAAAGCAGCCGGCACAGTTTCGCGATTGTCGGCAATATCAACTGTCGAATCAATATATGCGTTATAACTATAATCAGCCGAATCATCATCGATGGCCGAATATTCGTAACTCCAGTTGACACTCAACACTACCCCATCGCAGTCGCTGAAATCATCGACTCGGTAAGCGCCGGATTCACCAGGCTGGAGAACAAGCGTAACGATTTCCGCGGGTCTATCGTTATAGAGCGCACCGATACAAAAGCCTTCAGGATAGTTATCACCCGCGGCAAATTCTATTACCAGATCGCATTTGGCAATTCCGTAATTGCCAAAATAGATGTAGGCAATGCCCAGGTTTTCCATAGCTTTCGGGGTATTTATCCATCCGGTGGGATAGCTATATTGAATGGAAGATATCGGCACAGAGATCGGGAAATCGGCGCCTTCATCAAAAAAGCCAGGTCTGTAATTTTCGCCGGTAAAATAATTCCAGCCGGCGAATCGGGTAAATTCTTCATCGAAATCCAATTCCAATTCATTAAACAATGTCAGAATAGCATCGAAAGTGTAGTCAAAATTAATAAGCTTTCCGAATATCATTTCAATAATATCATCACCGTAATTTTGCGATAAATATTCGGCAAAAACCCAGGCGCCGTACATGTGAGTTCCGCCGGTTTTATAAATCGATTTATCGATTTTGTCATAATAATCATTTAGGTAATAATATACTTCATTAAGATCATCAAATACTCTCTCTTCGGCCCAATTCGCCGTCAGTTCAAACCACCAGGGTTTGTCATCAGCGACAATAGCCCGGTAAGCCATCTGCACCGCGTGAAAATATTCATGAGCGCAGGTAGCTTTCAGAAGGGGTATAGGATCTTCCGGATGATGGACGTTGCGCAGATCATTGCCAATGTAAGAATATGCGGCGTAGGCTACCCTGTCCGGATAAAATTCAGATCGAAATTCGGGAACAGTCAAGCCGGTGATAGTTGTTACATAGATGTCGTAGCTGTCATCACCGCCGTTGCCCTCATCGGGTGGCGGCATGTCATAACCTAACTCCGTTAAATAGGTAAAACGGGTGGTTTCGAGGAATTCAGACATACGATTAACATAATCCGGCGTACCATCCGCGGGATTAATATCTACATCAGCTTCAAAGACCGCGTTTTCGCCTTCGGTGGCATAATGAATCAAAAAATTATCGCTGCCAAAAACAAATGGCAGAGGCGGGCGTTCCAGGGTTACGGGCGGCCAATCATCCGCGGTTTTCATAGACATAAGCAGATCGCCGGTCGTGATCGCCGAAACATTGACGACCCCGAGAAATATAGCGGCCAGGAGAATTAGTATTTTAGCTGTTTTCGCCATATTGCTCGATAACTTCCTCAATATTTAACTCAGTCGGATAGACCCAAATCTTGCTGAACAATACCGACTGGCGCACGCTGATATAGCCAAGACGGGCCAATTCAAGAATAGCCAAAAAGGTTACGACTAAAACCGGCCGGCGCGTGTCATCCTCGAATAGCTGATAAAATTCAAAACCATCAGTTGATGATGCCATTAGCCGGACGATATGTCTGATTCTATCCTCAATTCGAATCTCGTCGGTGCTGACATTGTGAAATCTCTGAGTCTTGACCCTTTCCATCACTTCGCCAAACGCGATCATCAAAGCGGTGATATCTACTTTACCCAAAACATAATTGATTTCGGGATTAATCACTTCGGGCTGATTGCCTCGGTGGAAACGGATTGACCAGTCTTTGCCGCGCCTGCTTAATTCCTCGGCGGCCTGCTTGAATTTCTTATACTCCAGTAATGCGGCGACAAGCTCACTGCGAGGGTCATCGATTTCCATGTCCTCGGCTTCGGGTTTCGGCAGGAGCATCTGCGCTTTTATGCGGATAAGCATCGAGGCCATTAGAATAAACTCGCCGGCAATTTCCAGATCGAGTTCTTTCATCGCCTCAAGGTAAGCTAAATACTGGCCGGTGATTTTAGCGATAGGGATATCATAAATATCGACCTCATCCTGTCGGATAAGGTATAACAATAAATCCAATGGCCCCTCGAACGGCTGAACGCCATAACCGAGGAGGTCTTCGGATATCGTTATGAAATTACCAGTCAAGTTTCATCGCCTTCCTTACGTCAGCCATAGTCTGGGAAGCTTTCGCGCGAGCACGATCCGCCCCAATTTTCAATATATGCCAAACTTTGTCAACATCTTTTTCAATTTCCGCTCTTTTTTGGCGGATCGGGGCCAGAGCCTCATTGAGATGTTTAGCCAGATTCATCTTGCAGTCAACACAACCTAATTCACCGGCTTTGCAGGGATTAATAATCTCTTTGTGCTGAGCATTATATATTTGATGAAGCGAATAAACCGGGCAAATTTCCGGACGTCCGGGATCGCCTTTGCGCAACTTCTCCGGATCAGTAAACATCTTTTTGAGCTTGGCGGTGGTATCGGCTTCGGAATCGGCCATCTTGATATCGTTGCCATAGGATTTCGACATCTTGCGGCCATCCGTGCCCGGCACAACCGCGAATGGGGTTAACAGGCCATCCGGCTCGGGGAAAAGTTCACCATAGATATTATTGAAGCGGCGAGCCACCTCGCGGGTCATTTCGATATGCGGCAATTGGTCTTTGCCAACCGGAACTACATTAGCTTTGTAAACGAGTATATCCGCCGCCTGAAGCAATGGATAGCCGAGAAAACCGTAGCTATCCAACCCTAATTCCTCGGCCTTCTCCTTGTAAGATGGTACCCTTTCCAGCCAGGCCGTGGGGGTTATCATGGAAAAAAGAAGGTGCAGTTCAGCGTGTTCTTTAACCTGGGATTGAATGAAAATAGCGCATTTTTCGGGATCGAGGCCGGCTGATAAGTAGTCTAAGGCCAATTCCTTGATGCTGTCTTTAAGGCCGGAAGTTTGATCAAAGCCGGAGGTGAGAAAATGCCAATCGACTATACAGCAGTACATCTCGTATTTATTTTCATTTTGAAGTTTGACCCAGTTTTTCAATGCCCCTTCGTAATTTCCCAGATGAAGCTTGCCGGATCCACCCGTCGGCTGCATACCCGAAAGCAATATATCCGCCATCTCTACCTACGTTCTCCTTTGGCAAAATCGCGTCTCATCGATTTTGACTAATCGATGTACCGGCTCGAATTTTATATTAATATGGTTAGCCGTGATAACTGTCGTTTGGACCTTTCTCTTTCCTCAGTTATTCTTATTCCATAAACAGGTATCTCTTCCAACTACTATCTTTTACCCCGATAAAGTTCCTTATAAAAGTGATATGACTTGGCCGGCCAGGTTTACGAAGAAGTTTCATGCCGGCCTGTTCCGGTGCTTTTTCGCCTTTGCGGTTATTGCAGCGGGCACACGCGGCCACGAGATTTTCCCAACTATCCTTGCCGCTCTGATTTTTTGGGATCACGTGATCGACTGTCATACTCGTGCTTTTTTGGCCGCAATACTGACAATAGCCGCCATCGCGCTTGATAATATTCTTGCGGCTCAGCATTATCCGTTTATGCGGCACCCGGATAAACGAACCGAGGCGCACCACAGACGGTACCGCGATACTCGTTGCCACCGACCGAATCCGTTGTCCATCAAGCGTTTCGATTATTTCCGCCCGATCCAGAAACACCATCACCACAGCCCGTTTAACCGTACAAACCGACAACGGTTCATAATTTTGATTTAGAACCAATACGTTACGAGAGAGCATACTCGCACACCCATAGCTATTTCGCTTTCTCCCTTTAATTTACTATATTGAGAAAATTTGTCAATTAAAAATTCGCTAAGGGGTGGAACGGTTTTGGGGGGATTGGCTGTTTTGGAAGTACGAAACGATAGTAACTAGTCAAGCCCCGAGTAGGCTTGACCTACTGGATCTGACTATTATAACCGGACCATATTCAATCCGCAGGCGGTTCAACAACCTATCTCACCTCACAGTAGATGAAGCGCAGTACCCGCAATAAACGGTTTATATCGCAGAAAATCCCCCTGCCCCGAAACATTCCCTGCGGTTCGGGAGTATTACATTCAAGTTGTTGTATTTACGCTTGACAATTTGGCAAAGAAGGCTAATTTAAGGCCATGAAAAAGGTAATACTTGAGGCGATATTCCTAGTTGGGCTGGCGGCGGTGCTGGCTTTTGCCGTTAATTCGGTATCACCCAAAGGATTAAGCCTGGTTGGCACGTGGTATGACAACCGCCATAAGATCGTACTCGATATACCTCCCTCCTATTCGCCCGAAACAGACTCGCTTTTGACCATGCAGGAGGCTTTCACGCTGTGGAAAAACGGCGGCATCTTTGTCGATTGCCGTGAGCCGGATGAATACGCGGCGGGGCATATCCCCGGCGCGATCAATCTGCCGTTTGAGCAGTGGGATGATTACTGGGAATGTGTCGGGCCGGAATTAACGCCCGGATCAAAAATAGTCTGCTATTGCGGCGGGCTGGATTGCGAACTGTCCTTATTTGCCGCCAGGGAGCTATCTACTATGGGCTATGCTAAGGCCTATATATTTTTCGGGGGCTATTTGAAATGGATCGAGGCCGAATTGCCTTATGAATCTGACCTTGAAGAGATGGAGATTTACGAGTAGATGCCCCGTACCCGCGATGACTGGTTAATATTTTGTATACGATTGATTATAGGCGCTTTTTTCATTTACGCCTCGATTGATAAAATCTATAACCCGGATGCTTTTGCCAAGATCATTCATAATTACCGCATTCTGCCGCCGGAGCTTATCAACATTTCGGCCATAATTCTACCCTGGGTTGAGTTTATCGCCGGTATTAGCCTGATAATCGGATTCAAATATCGGGGCGCCAATATACTTATTTCAGGCATGTTGATTGTTTTCATAATAGCCCTAACCGCGAGCTTAATCAGGGGTTTGAATATCAACTGCGGCTGTTTTTCAACCTCGGCCACGGCCAAATCAGATCTACTCTGGCGGATTATTGAAGATGTAATGATGTTGATTGGCTGTATTCTAATATCATTAAAACACAAGATATTCAATAATCTTTCACCCAAATTCGCGTAGATTTTTAATAATTCAATATTTTCATAGGTAAAAAATCATTGTAGGCGATTTTGAATACGGCGCGTTTAAAATTATATTATTTTAAATTACATTAACAATCATTCAATCGATTCGGTTATCCTCCTGGATTCGCCGGCTAACGGATCGGTCAGAATTTGCACGATGACTTTTTCGCCGGCGGCCACATAACCGGAATTTGCCGGCAAGACAATAAGGCCGTTGACTGTCGAAAAAGCTTTAATCGAATTCGTTCTTTTCAATTCGGGCGTGACTTCAAAACCTGACTCCGTTACTATCACAGTTCCTCTCATAAAACAGGTAGCCCCGTTATCGGCGCGCACGTCCCGGGTTAGAGTAGCCTTAACTTCAGTTCGTTTGATTATCGTGCTGCCCATCATTTTCATCAAGGCCGGCCGAATAAACTGCTCCATGATAATAAAGAAAGTAAACGGATGGCCGGACAGACCGAAGATCGGTACATTGCCGCAAGTTCCAAATATAAACGGCTTGGCCGGTTTAATGGCGACTCTCCAGAATTTGATATCCATACCAAGCTGCTCCAGCATCTTCTTAACGAAAGCGAAGTCATCCAACGACGGCCCGGTAGTGCTTATAAACATGTCATGTTCCAACCCTTCGATGATCTTCGTCTGGATTGTCTGGCGGTCGTTGATAGCTAAACCGAGGTCGACAGGTTCCGCGCCATATTCGGATAGCTGGGAGTGCAACGTGTAACGGTTAGATGGCCGTATCCAGCCCTCGGGCAGTTCCCCGCCATTTTCGGCCAGACCTTTACCGCTAGTTAAAAAAGATACTTTCGGATTGCGAAAACACTTTACTTCGGTGATGCCGATCGCCGACATGATGCCGATATCATGCGCGTTTAATTTTTTCCCTTTGGGCAGGGTGAGCGACCCGGTCGAAATATCCTCCCCCTTATATCGAATGTGATCGCCTTCGGGAGCCGGTTTGTAAACCAGGGCTTTTTTGCTTGATTGACGAACAACGCTATCTTCCTGGATGACACAATCAGCTTTTTCGGGAATTTGGGCGCCGGCAATAATTTTAACGGCGTGCAACGGCTTGATGATTTCCGGCCAGCGTTGGCCGGGCATTACCTCGCCGTCAAGTGTTAGCTGTATCGGATTATTGGGACCGGCCTTGGCAATATCCTCCGATCTTAGCGCGTATCCCGATATAGCGGCATGATCGAAGGCAGGAATGTTTTCCGCTGAAACAATATCCTCGCCGAGTACTCGTCCCATCGCCCCCAAGATTGGAACGGTGACAGGTTCCAAAACCCCGATGGAATCCAATACTATTTGTACTGCTTTCTCAACAGTAATAACCATTATCCCCTCGCAATTTTAAACTCAACTACAGAAATACTTAAATCTCTCATAGATATAAATACTCTGCAGTAAAGGAGCTTCTTTTTTGACCGGGAATGTAAAAAGAGAATCCCCCTCCCTACACCAGAATTATGGGAAATCCCAACTAAGATGTCAAGAAAAAAAATCCCTGCAATTCTATGTATTGCAGGGATTGACAAGTAATGTATTTTTTTATCTAATTAGCCGGCGTCAAAATCGAAGCATAATCGCTCGGCGTAGTAAGCAATTCGACGGCCTTATTGACATACGGATCATCCTGCAAAACATTCTGTCGATAAAATCCTTTTTCACCATAGAGCTTGGTCAAGATATCCCGTTTCATTGACCTTTTTATATAATCAACGCTTTCGTCCAATTGCCTTGTTTTATCAATCTCAATTTGCTTTTCCAAATCAGCGATTGCTTCGGCATATTCATCAGTCTTGCCCAGATCGGCCAGAGTTTCTTTCATCTTTTCCAAATCGAGTTCCAGTTCGGTTTTGTAAGTAAAATCTTTGTCCTTAAGGAATTGTTTGAATTCGTCAAGCATGGCCGGTGTTACTTCGAAATCCTCGGCAAGATCGGGATGTTCGGTAGTATATTTTATCGAAAAATCGAAAAACAGCGACAAACGTTCAAGGTTGATTTCAAGCGCGTTAAGCAGGACATCCTCGATTTCAATATCCGGCACAACTCCGCCTCCACCATAAACAATTCGGCCGCCTTTAGTCATATAAATTTCTTTTGGGGCTTCAATCGTGGTATCTGCTTCGGCCAGGCCCTCGGCCAATTCCTCCGGATGACGCGTAGAACGCGAATCTTTCTGAATACATCTTCCCGATGGCACATACCATTTGGCGGTAGTTAATTTCAGGGCGGTATTGTCTGAAAGCGGGTATACTTGCTGAACCAGGCCTTTGCCGAAAGTAGGGTTGCCGACTATTATGCCCCTGTCCCAATCCTGAATCGCTCCGGCCACAATTTCGGAAGCCGAGGCGGACATACCGTTTACCAGAATTACGACCGGAATCGAAGGATCAATCATCGGATCGCTATCCGCGTAAAGCGTGCGTTCCTGGTCGGGCGTACGGCCCTTGGTGGATGTTACTTCCGAACCTTTAGGCAAAAAATAATTGGCTACTTTCACGGCCTGATCCAAGAGTCCGCCGCCATTGGAACGAAGATCAAAAATAAAGCCATCGATTTTTTCCTTGGTAATATCCCGGAAAGCTTCATCGAGTTCAACATCGGCCTCTTCGCCAAACCGCGACAAGCGGATATAGCCCAACCTTTTGCCATTGCGTTCAAAAGTCGAATAGAAAGGCACGGTTTTAAGTTCGATGACCGCCCTTTCAATGGTATATTCGAGCGGTTCATTTACTCCTTCTCGTTCAATCGAAATCTTGACCATGGTGCCGGCCGGTCCGCGCATCATGTTGGAGGCGTCCTGCGTGGACATTCCTTGAGTTGATTTACCGTCAATTTCCATGATTTTATCGCCGGCCCGCAGGCCCATCCGATATGCCGGCGTGCCCTCCATGGGCGCGACAACCGTTATGATTTCGTCTTTAAGCATGATTGTCATACCCAAGCCGGAATATTTGCCTTTGGTGGCTTCCTGAAGCCGGTCGAAATCGGTACTTTCGAGAAACTCCGAGAAAGGATCCAACATTTCCATCATGCCCTTTACGCCGGCATATATCAATTCTTTGGAGTCGACCTCATCGACATAGCGGCTGGAAATTCTGAAGGCAATATCTGTGGAAAGCCTGGCGTAGCTATAGAGCGAATCACCCGGTTTTTGCGCGGTAGCCGTCAGGACTATAAATATTGAAATAATGCTGAATGCCGCTATTATTCCTGCTTTTTTTATCACTTTTCCTCCCTGCTGAGAAGTTTTTATTCCTAATCGCTTTTAAAACTCTTAATTCATTTTATCAATAATTAATACTTGCATAAAACTCTATTTGTTGCAAGAAGAATAATTAACATGAAAATAATGACAGTCATAATCGCGCTAATAGTTATAGTCGCCATCAATATCCCCAAACCGATAGCGGTACCAAGCATAGCGCCGGCCAAGTCGAAACCATAGGGCAAACCCGGTCGATGGTCAAATTCTTTCGCGCATGAGGCATATCCAATTCCTCCGGCAAAACCTGCCAAAGTGTTCACGATTAACAAAATTAATTCGGAATTGGGAGTCAACAAAATTATTCCCGCCAAGATCCC
>Ga0299912_10001390_pt1 | contig 19519 bp, 13 predicted proteins | sample RVTome_2_FD_207667 | JGI IMG/M metagenome (GOLD analysis project Ga0299912, IMG submission 207667) | Soil microbial communities from uranium-contaminated site in the Upper Colorado River Basin, Wyoming, United States - RVT95D214 (version 2) ... | reverse complement strand
CGCGTTAAAGGACCAGGATGAGAAAGAAAGTGTTGGCGTGAAAGAGAAAGTCGCATAGAATCTCAGTTAGGGGTAGCCATCCTACCTTCAACTGAGATCGGGGCAAGCTGCTCTGTTCAGAGCCTGCCCTGAGCTTGCCGAAGGGACGGCGTCTGTGGCAAATAAGAAACACTGTCAATCTGCGTAAATCAGTGTCAAAAACTTTTGTCCTTTTTCGTGGCGAATATCTCTCTGACCTCGGAGTTTACCCTGGGCGTAGTCGAATGGGTGCTCTGTGGCTAATAAGAAAAGCTGTTCTGGTCTGTGTTAATCCGTGGCCAAACCCCAAACAGACAGTTCCCTATACCTCCCAATTTAACAAAATGTTAATTTGTAAAAAGTGATAAATTTTTGTCAATTTCTGCTCAAAACGCGCGCGTTTTTCCAAATTTCCGCTAATTTCTGTGCGTTTCTGTGCATTTTTCATGCTTTTTTACCCTGATTTTTCTTGCCTATTTTATCCAAATCCCACAGACTCTCGTTGATGCTGCATTATCACACTAAAAATGAATATCATCTCTGAAAAATGGCCAAAATACGCCATTTTTATTGAATTCCGGATAATTCAAATTCTTAGTCGTGTTAATCTGGGGTGCCTGATTTTGCAGGGATGTTTTGACGAATCTCGGAATTTTTTGTTGACCTCGGATACGGGTTTATCCGGCAGATTTATCCACCAGATTTACCCGCCAGACGTATGGCGGGCAAGTGGCGGGCAAGTGCGGGGGCACTTTTTAGACGGGATAACAGGATTATCCTGTCAATCCTGTCAGGAAGATACCGGTTTTTGATTCCATTTCAATTTGCAATGGCAAAAAATCTGGGTTATAAATCAGACACGGGCTAAGACCGACTTTTTAGACACGGATTTGCACTGACTAAAAACAAAGATACAGGAAATCGAAGATGCCACAAGCAAAAGAATATATCGCGGTTGACCTGGGCGCCGAAAGCGGCAGAGTAATGCTCGGCTCGATTTGCGATGATAAGCTCGGTCTGGAGGAAATCCACCGCTTCGGCAACGGCCCAATCAAACCCTCTACGGGGGGACTACGCTGGGATTTCGACCGGCTGCTTTCAGAGGTAAAGACCGGCATAGCAAAAGCAGCGAAACACCCAGGCAAAAATGTTGCCGGCATCGGCGTCGATAGCTGGGGCGTGGATTTCGGCCTGCTTGGTGACGACGGCAAGCTGCTCGAAAATCCTTACCACTACCGCGACAGCCGAACCAACAGCATGATGGAAAAAGCCTTCGACCTGATGGGCAAACGCCGAATCTATGAATGCACCGGCATCCAGTTTATGCAGTTGAACTCGGTCTACCAACTTCTGGCGATGCGGCTGGCAACCCCTGCTTTCGCAGGGGCAAGCTTGTCCCCGCGCAAGCGGGGAACGGTTCTGGCTAAGACTAAGAAGCTGATATTTATCGGCGACCTGTTCTCATACTACCTGTGCGACCGCGCTTTTGGCGAATATACGCTGGCCAGCACGTCCCAGCTTATGGATATGAGAACGGGCAAATGGTCGCAAGAGATGTTTGACAAATTATCACTGCCGATTGAGATTATGCCGGACATTATTCAGCCGGGCACGGTCGTCGGCAAGTTAGCCAAGCCCATCGCAGGAAAACTTGGATGCGGGCAAATTCCCGTAATCGCAGTGGCTTCGCACGACACCGCTTCTGCCGTCGCTGCGGTGCCGGCCAGCGACAATGCCTGGGCGTATCTTTCCTCCGGCACGTGGTCGCTGATGGGGGTCGAGGTGCCAAAAGCGATTGTTAATGATAAGACCTTCCATTACGAATTCACTAACGAAGGCGGAGTCGAAAATACGATCCGGCTTCTAAAAAACATAATGGGACTCTGGCTTGTCCAGGAATGTAAAAGGCAGTGGGAACGAGAGGGAGCGAATCTGTCTTATGATCAACTAACCGAGATGGCTCAAAAAGCCAAGCCCTTTGCAGCCCACATTGAGGTTGATCGCAGCGAATTTCTCGCCCCCGGCGATATGCCCAAAAGAATAAATGACCATCTTGCAGAAACCGGTCAAAAGATAATTGCGGATAAGGGACAAATGATAAGGGCGATACTGGAGGCTTTGGCTTTTAAGTATCGCACGGTCATCGAAAGAATTGAGGATGTCACCGGCCGAAAAATTGACTGCCTGCACATTGTCGGCGGCGGGATGAAAAACGAGCTTTTGGACCAGTTCGCCGCCGATGCCACGGGCAAAAAAGTAATCGCCGGGCCGGCTGAAGCTACGGCCATCGGCAATATCTTGATGCAGGCAAAAGCGACCGGCCAGATAGAAACACTAACAGAAGCAAGAGAATTGGTTCGCAACTCGTTTGAACTAAAAGAGTATCAGCCGCAAAACGCACCGCTCTGGGAAAAGCAATACGCAAAAGTGCACCAGCCCGCCAGACGCATGGCGGGCAAGTGACATGGGTTTAGCCAGATGCCTGTTTCGATAGAAGAACTCGAGCAAAAGCTGGATAGTTTCGACGCTGGCCAGAGAAAGCAGGCGCTGGGGTCACTGTGCAAAAAAGTCCGGGCTGGCGAAGTCACTCTGCCCGAACCCGGCACGGCGGTCAATCTGCATTGCCACACCTTCTTCTCCTACAATACCTATGGCTATTCGCCCAGCAAATTTGCCTGGCTTGCGCGAAAGGCAGGTCTTGCCGTTGCCGGCGTGGTGGATTTTGACGTGCTCGATGCTGCGGAAGAATTTCTGGAGGCGGTCAGGCTGCTCGGCCTTAAAGGCTGTGCCGGCATGGAGACGCGAGTCTATGTGCCGGAGTTTTCCGATAGAGTGATCAACTCGCCCGGCGAGCCGGGTATTTCCTACCACATGGGCGTAGGATTTCCCGGCGCGAAAGTGCCGGCCGAGCAGAAAGAGTTTCTCGCCAGCCTCCGCGAAACCGCCCAGCAGAGAAATCGAGAATTGATGGCCCGCGTGAACAAATATCTTCGCCCCGTGGAGCTGGACTACAAACGAGACGTGCTTACCCTGACGCCGTCGGGTAATGCCACCGAACGCCATATATGCCTGGCATACGCCCACAAGGCAAAAGAAATCTTCGGCGATACGGATGCTCTGGCGGATTTCTGGTCCAAAAAACTCGCAGTGGATGCAAAAGCGCTGGGCCTACCAGAGGGTAAGGACTTGCTTAATAGGATTCGGGCCAAAACGATGAAACGAGGGGGCGTTGGATATGTGCAGCCGGATAAAGGCTCGTTTCCGTTGATGGCCGATACCAACCGGTTTATCCTGGCCGCAGGGGCAATACCAGTGCACACCTGGCTGGACGGAACCAGCAAGGGTGAGCAGGCCATCGAAGAGCTTCTGCAAGTGGCGATGAGCACCGGGGCGGCGGCGATTAACGTCATCCCCGACCGCAACTACACGCCCGGCGCTAAGGACCAGAAAACAGACAACTTGTACCAAGTGGTCGAATTGGCTGAAAAGCTCAACTTGATTGTCGTAGAAGGCACGGAGATGAATAGCCCCGGGCAGAAGTTTGTGGATGATTTAGATACAGAAGAGCTTAAGCCGCTGGTGCCGGTGTTCTTAAAAGGGGCGTACATTGTTTATGCCCACTCGGTGCTGCAACAAAAGTCCGGCTTGGGATATACCAGCGATTGGGCTAAGAAACACTTCAGAAGCCTGGCAGAGAAAAACGAATTTTTCCGAACCGTAGGAAGCATACTTGAGCCACAGCACGAAGATAAACTGGGCGGCCTGAGTAAGGACGCAACGGCTCAAGAAGTCCTCCGCAAACTTAAAACTCACAACTGAAAACAAGGCTTATGGCTGATCTGCCAAAAATACAATCCGCCGTGCAGCTTGTTGGGCCGGATAAGCTTATTCTGAATGAATCTAAAGATGTGCACAGGCCCGGCCCACACCAACTGCTTTGTCGGGTTGAAGTGACCGGGCTGTGTTTTTCCGACCTTAAATTGTTAAAACAATTTTCCAGTCACGTTCGCAAGGGCGAAATAGTCTCCGGCATTGACCTTGAGATACTCAAAGAGATACCCAGCTACGTCCCCGGCAAAGCGCCGACGGTGCCCGGGCACGAAACCGTGGTTATAGTTGAGGCAGTCGGCCCCGGCGTAGAAAACTTTAAAACCGGCGAGCGTTACCTTGTTCAGACGGATTACCGCTGGCTTCACACCGCCGACGCCAACGCTGCCTTTGGCTACAACTTCGAGGGAGCGCTTCAAGAATACGTGCTGATGGATGAGCGAGTCATCACGTCGCCGGAAGGTGACTCGATGCTGATTCCGGTTTCGCAGGACCTTTCGGCCTCGGCTGTAGCCCTGGTCGAGCCGTGGGCTTGTGTTGAAGACGCCTACGCCTCCAGAGAACGCACAAATCTAAAAGCTGGCGGCCAGATGTTGGTAGTCGCCGAGGCGAAAGGAATTTCAAATTTCAAACCTCAAATTTCAAATTTGACTACGCACTATGGTAAGCCCGCAAAGGTGACCTGGGTTTCCAAACGGCCGGGGCCTGAATTGCCGGACGCTATCTACGACGACGTAATTTATTTCGGGTCAGACGCGAAAACAGTTGAAGCATTATTTGCCAAAGTCGCCGCGCACGGCCTTTTGAACATCGTGCTTTGTGGCGGCAAGTTCGGCAGAAGCGTCACTACCTCGGTCGGCAGGGTTCACTATGGCGGCATCCGCATAGTCGGAACGACCGGCTGGGACCCTGGCGAGTCTATGCAGCATATACCACCAAGCGACGAGATTCGTCCAGGCAACAAGATAAACATCGTGGGGGCTGCTGGCCCTATGGGCACAATGCACGTCATTCGGAACATCTGCCTGGGCGTGGAAAATGTGAGCGTCTTTGCCGCCGATGTCGATGACGACCGCATATCTGCATTGACAAAAATCGCTCTGCTGTTGGGTAAGAAAAACAACGTCCATTACCAGCCTTATAATCCAACCAGAGACAAAATCGCTGCGCCCTTAGCTGAAAGAAACGGCGCCCTGTACCAAGCGTACAATCCAACAAAAGAAAAAATCACCGAGTCTTTCGACTATACCGTTCTGATGGCGCCTGTTCCCGCATTGGTTGTTGCCGCAGTGCACACAGGCCGCCAGCGCGGCATCATAAATATCTTTGCCGGCATCCCGGCGACTGTCACCGCTGAAATCGACCTTGACACTTACATCAAAAAGCAGCTTTACTTCACCGGAACCAGCGGCTCAACTCTGGATGATATGAAACAAGTCCTGGCGAAGGTAGAGTCGGGAAGACTGAACACTAATGTTTCGGTCGCCGCTGTCTGTGGTATGGAAGGCGCGACCGACGGCATTCGGGCGGTCGAGAACCGGTCAATAGCAGGCAAGATTATGATTTACCCCGCCTGTCGCGACCTGCGCCTGACCAGGCTCGAAGAATTGCATGAGAAAATGCCGGGAGTTGCAAAGCAGCTAATTGGCGGTATGTGGAACAAGGCAGCCGAAGACACGCTGCTCGAAATATGCCATAAGTAGAGAGGATAAACCACAAGACTAATCAATAGGGAAAGGGCAAACAATGGAACGTGCAAGAAAAAGGGCAATTGACCGAACAGTAACCAAACACTCCGCCTTGCGGTTGATCTGTGTGTTTTTGCTGGCGGGTTTCTGGGTAATTAGCGCTTATGCGCAAGAATCCGGCTTTGACGGGTTGGGCCTGACTCTGGGCAATCTGCCGCGGCTGTCGCACGCCAAGACCCGCTCGATTAGCCCGGAAAACTTCACCGGCGAAAAGGGCAAGGGGGGGATGGCAACCGAAGGAACGGGCGCCAGAGCGGCTCGCGAGCTTGGCCGGGGCTGGAAGATCTCGCCGTCAGTCAATATCGCGCCCGGACAGACCTTTGTCATGGCCGATGTCAAGGCGGAAGGCGCGATCCAGCATATCTGGATGACGCCGACCGGCGATAACCGGATGAACATATTTCGGATTTACTGGGACGGCGAGAAAAACTCCTCCGTCGAGTGTCCCGCCGGCGATTTCTTCGCGTGCGGGACGGGGAAATATGCGAAGGTCACATCCCTGGCGGTTTGCGTCAATCCGGGAAGCGGCTTCAACTGCTACTGGATGATGCCCTTCCACAAGGGCTTCAAAATCACGATGACGAACATCGACAGCAAACCGATGGTCCTGTACTACCAGATCGACTACACCCTGACCGACCTGCCGGAGGACATCGGGTACTTCCACGCGCAGTTCCGACGGGTGAACCCCCTGCCCGACAAGCAGGATTACACTATCGTGGACGGCATCAAGGGGCGCGGACACTACGTCGGCACGTACATGACGTGGGGCTCGAATAGTCCCGGCTGGTGGGGTGAAGGCGAAATAAAGTTCTACATGGATGGCGACAAGGAATTCCCCACCATCTGCGGCACAGGCACTGAGGATTACTTCTGCGGTTCTTACTGTTTCCACAAACCAGGAACGGAGGAGTATCAAGAGTTTAACACGCCTTATGCCGGTTTGCCGCAGGTTATACCGGACAAGAAGCAGCCGAAGTTCAGCCTGTACCGCTGGCACATTATGGACCCGATCAGGTTTGAAAAGGATTTGAGAGTGACTATGCAGGCGCTGGGCTGGCAAAGCGAGGGAAGGTATCTGCCTTTGCAGGATGACTTGTCCTCGGTTGCGTTCTGGTATCAGGCCGAACCGCACGCGGCTTTTCCGAAATTACCGGATAAAAACTCCCTGAAAATTGAGTAGGGTGGGCTATGCCCACCGTCACATAGCTGGGTGCAAGGCACAACATTAAGGATAGTGGAGCAAATGAGAGGCGTGGACACGATCGAAAAAACATACCAAGCCGCTCATCAGCGTTATGCTGAGCTGGGCGTAGACACCGAAAGGGCGATAGAACGACTGGCAAGAATTCCCATATCGTTGCATTGCTGGCAAGGCGATGATGTAGGCGGATTTGAACGCCACGAAGGGCTAAGCGGCGGCGGAATAATGGCTACCGGCGCCTACCCGGGCAGGGCACGGACGGCGGACGAGCTGCGGACAGATCTGGAAAAGGCGCTTAGCTTGATACCAGGCAGGCATCGCGTGAACTTGCACGCCATATATGCAGAGACCGGCGGAAAGAAAATAGAGCGCAACAAACCGAGACCGGAGCATTTCGCAGCCTGGATCGACTGGGCAAAAGCCAACCGCCTGGGCATGGACTTCAACGGCACTTTTTTCTCACACCCAAAAGCCCAAAGCGGCTTTACTCTTTCCAGCGCAGATGAAGGAATCCGCAAGTTCTGGGTCGAGCACGCAATTGCATGCCGACAAATCGGAGCAGTAATGGGCAAAAAACTGGGTACGCCCTGCGTGACAAACCTGTGGATTCCGGACGGATACAAAGATATTCCCGTCGATCGCAAAAGTCCGCGAGACCGGCTTAAAAAGTCACTGGATGAAATATTCGCCCAAAAGATGAACCCCTGCTTTCCGCAGGGGCAAACCTGTCCCCGCGCAAGCGGGGAGTGGCTTTTAGACTCGGTCGAGGGCAAGCTCTTTGGTATCGGCTCGGAGAGCTATGTGGTCGGCTCACACGAATTCTATCTGGGCTACGCAATACAGAACAACATTTTGCTTTGCCTGGACGCAGGACATTTCCATCCTACCGAGGTGATTTCTGATAAAATATCGTCCGTCCTGACTTATCTGGACGAGATTCTGCTTCATGTTAGTAGGGGCGTCCGCTGGGACAGCGACCATGTGGTTATTCTGTCGGATGAGCTGCGGGCGATAGCAGAAGAGATAGTCCGGGGCGATTACCTGGAAAAGGTGCGTATCGGGCTTGACTTCTTCGATGCCAGCATCAATCGTGTTGCAGCCTGGGTCATAGGGACTCGCTGTATGATAAAGGCATTACTTATTGCCCTATTGGAGCCAACGGACAAGCTGCGACAAATGGAGCTAAGCGGCGATTATACATCCCGCCTGGCAATGCTCGAAGAGCTAAAAACTATGCCCTTCGGCGCGGTCTGGGATTATTACTGCACAGAGCAAGATGTTCCGGCTGGCGCAGACTGGCTTAAAGACGTGAAAAACTATGAGGCTACGGTTACCGGTCATCGAATTTAGAATTGAGAATTAAGAATGAAGAAAGCCAATTCTCGATTCTACATTCTGAATTCTAAATTCTGACATGGAAAGGGAGTGCAAATGGCCGACGACACCAACAGTAGTGCCATAAAGGGACTGGATTTGCTTTATGAGTTTGAGCGGGAGCCGGTCTCGCAGGATAAACTCCAGGCCGGCAAACACTTTGCAGGGGTCTTTGCGGGCGAACACGTAGCCGGCACAGAGTTCGTCATCGGGGCGCTATTTGTGGCCTGGGGCGCGACGGCATTCGACATATTTGTGGGACTCCTTATCGGCAATCTTATGGCAGTGCTGACGTGGACTTTTGTTTGTGCTCCAATCGCCGTCCAGACGCGGCTGACGCTCTACTGGTATCTTCGCAAAATTGCCGGGCCTGTCACGACCACGATTTATAACATCCTCAATGCGGTCCTATTCTGCATCCTTGCCGGATGTATGATCACGGTTTCTGCCTCGGCCATTCGTATTCCTTTCGGCATACCTGCTCAGACGCAGTGGTATCCGCAGGATGTGCGTTTTGTGCTTGTCGCGGTCATCGTGGGGGCGGTAGTTGTAGCGCTGGCGATACTTGGATTCAAACGGCTCGCGCAGTTTTCAGAGGTCTGTTCGCCGTGGATGTTCTTGATGTTTATCGCAGGGGCGATCGCGATGCTGCCGGTGCTGGCGGAAAAAGTGCTCGGCGGACAAATAGCCAATTTCGCAGATTTCTGGACAATGGCAAATAAGGCGATCTGGACGGGCAAGGCCCCGCCGGGCAAAGAATCGATCGGCCTATGGCACGTCGCAGCCTTTGCCTGGATATGTAACCTGGCAATGCACGCGGGGCTGTCGGATATGGCCTTATTGCGCTACGCCAAAAAGGCATCCTACGGGCTGTATTCGGCGTTCGGCATGTTCTTGGGGCATTATCTGGCATGGGTTTGCGCCGGGATAATGGGCGCCGCGACCGCTCTGGTACTCGGCACGACCATCGACAAACTCGACGCCGGCGGCGTGGCCTGGCAGTCGCTGGGAGTCTCAGGAATCATCGCGGTAGTGCTGGCCGGCTGGACCACCTCCAACCCCACGCTTTATAGAGCGGGCCTCGCCTTCCAGGCGGTTACACCAGGCTGGCCAAGATGGCTGGTGACGCTTGCAGCGGGAATCGTTACCACCCTTATTTCGTGCTCGCCGTTCGTATTTGTGTGGCTATTGAACTTTGTAGGCTGGTATGGGCTTTTGCTGATGCCGGTCGGGGCGATTGTTTTTGTTGAGCACTGGATATTCCCTAAGATCGGGCTGACACAGTTTTGGGCATCGCGAAAGAAACTGCTCGTAAGCTGGCCTGCATTGCTTTCCTGGAGTATTGCTATCGCAGCGGCACTGTGGTTAGAAAGAACAGGGACGCTGCATTTATTCTTTTTATTTGTGCCGACGTGGCTGCTAACCGCGGTGCTGTATATCGTATTTGCCTCGATTGCAGGTGCTCGTGAAGATTTTGGGAAACTCGAAACTGCCTGGGAGGCGGCTCAGCCAAAGACGCCCGAACGCATTGAACGGAAAAAAGCCGGTGGAATGGATGCCGGTTTGTGGGTTACGGGCGTAGCGGCGGTAGTATCATTACTACTATGTCTTATTTTGCCGATCTGGGTTTATGCCAGCGGCGGCCCAAAATACGAACAAAGCCTTGCGACCTTCAAGCACATACTGATCTGGCCGAGCTTGATTTACTTTGTTGCGGGTACGGCCTGGATGATCCTAAAAGAAAAAGAGGGACAAAAGTGAACGAAGGGAAACAGTTATGGCTGATACTGAAGCACTGAAAGAGGCAAAAAAATTCTACGAAGATATTCCCATGAAAACGCCGGGCTTTTTCCTCAAAGGAGCAAGCGCTCTTGACTGGGGCATGAAAAATCGCCTCGCCAGAATATTCAATCCCAAAACCGGCAGAACAGTAATGCTGGCGATCGACCACGGTTACTTTCAAGGCCCTACCACAGGGCTGGAGCGAATTGACCTGACGATTGTGCCGCTGATGGAGTACGCCGATGCCGTAATGCTGACGCGGGGAATTCTGCGAACCACCGTGCCGCCCACTCTAAACAAAGCGATCGTGATGCGGTGCAGCGGCGGCCCCAGCGTCCTGAAGGAGCTGTCGGATGAGGAGCTGGCCGTTGACATTGAGGACGCCATTCGTATGAACGTGGCAGCTATTACCCTGCAGGTATTCATCGGCGGCCAATTCGAGACACGCTCGGTGCATAACATGACCCGGCTGGTAGATATGGGACTGCGGTACAGCATCCCCACGATGGCGGTAACTGCAGTCGGCAAAGACATGGTTCGGGATGCCAGATATTTCCGCCTGGCCTGCCGGATTTGCGCCGAGCTTGGGGCTCAGCTCATCAAAACATATTATGTCCCGGAAGGGTTCAGCACGGTGACGGCTTGCTGCCCGGTGCCGATTGTTATGGCCGGCGGCAAAAAAATTCCTGAACTCGATGCTTTGACTATGGCTCATAATGCAATCCAAGAGGGTGCGTCCGGCGTAGACATGGGACGCAACATCTTCCAGAGCGATGCCCCTAAAGCTATGATGCAGGCGGTCCGTAAGGTGGTCCATGAAGATATGGCCCCTGCCGAGGCTTACGATCTCTACCAGAGCCTTAAGGCCACAGAGCAAAAGAATGAGGACTGAAAACGTGGGCAAGCCTCTTTTGGCTGAGTTGCGCGCAAAGGCTCCACTTATTAGTGTTGGCATTCTCACCGCAGATTTAACGTCTCTCGGCTCAGAACTGAAGCTAATGGAGGACGCGGGCGTAAAATTGCTTCATGTTGATGTTATGGATGGGTGTTTTTGCCCCATGATGACTGTTGGGCCTGTTTTGATAAAAGCCATGAAAACTTCGCTATTTAAGGATGTGCACCTGCTGGTAGATGAGCCTTTGAACAAGCTCGAAAGCTATGTCGCCGCTGGCGCCGATATAATTACTGTTCAGGTTGAGTCCTGTCGGCACATACATCGCGTCTTGCAGGCGCTGGGAGAAATGACCAACGCCAATGACTCCAACAGAGGTATCTTGCGCGGCCTCGCCCTGAATCCTGGAACGCCGCTCGATGTTATTGCCCCGCTTATGGATGAGCTCGAAATGGTTTTTCTTCTGGCAGTAAATCCGGGCTGGAGCGGACAGAAATTTATCCCTTCGACTCGGCTCCGGCTCGGGCAGGTAAAAGAAATGATTCGCGCCGCAGGCAAGAATATCCTCGCGGGTGTGGATGGCGGTGTCACTCGCAATAACATAGCCGAAGTATCGCGAATGGACGCAGATATTATTGTCACTGGAAGCGCCGTCTTCGACGGCAAGGCACCTCTGGAAAACGCCAGGTTTATGTTAAGTGCCGTCAGCGATGCTGCGAAAGCATCTCAGACTATGTCTGTCAAACAGCAACAAGGCAAACTATGAAAAGCAAGGCACCAGATCAGTACGCTCCGAGCCGTTTAGCTCAGATAACACCGATCATCCGCGGGCTTTTGGCGAATTCAACGGGCAATGAGGATATGCCTTACGAGCCTGTTATTTTGAAATCCCTGACGAATAGAAAGGCTGCTGATTTTGCCGGTTTGGCGGCGAATGCCGAAGCTCAACGCTATCCCGCGCCTCTGGCCAAAGGCCCTATACCACCACTGTTCATAGACCCTGTCGATTACGATGCTCCCCTGGAAGACCTGCGCAAGCAATTAAGCGACGCTGTTTCGGATTATTCGACACGGCACAATTCAAAACCCGACATTATATGTCTCCGCGGCCTGGGAATACTTTACATCGAACAAGAAACCCCCGCCACAGGTGCGGGGGCTAATCGCGGTTCGGATTTACCTCTTCACAATAAAGTTGCGCTGGTCACCGGCGCTGCTGGGGCCATCGGTTATGGAATTTGCCGAGGACTATTGGAGGCAGGCTGCCATCTGGCTGCCACCGACGTTGCGGGCAAAAAACTGGACGATTTTGTAGCGGACCTAAGGCAGACGGGTGGCGACCGCGTGATTGGCATCCCAATTGATGTCACCGATAAAGAATCTGTAAGCCGGGGTTTCGAGAGTGTCATTCAAACATGGGGCGGTATCGACATTATCGTGGTTAATGCCGGTATTCCGCTGGTTGCGAATTTGAAAGACATAGACCTCGATGCCTTTCGCAAGCTCGAAAAGGTGAATGTTGAGGGATCGCTATTGACGCTTGCCGAAGCTGCACGCCTTTTTATTCTTCAGGGAATCGGCGGCGACATTATTGTTATCTCCACCAAGAATGTCCCCTCACCCGGCGCCGGCTTCGGCGCTTACAGCGCTACCAAAGCTGCCTGTCACCAGTTGGGTCGTATCGCCAGCATTGAGTTGGCACAGTATGGGGTTCGAGTAAACATGGTAGCTCCGGATGGGGTATTTTCCGAAGGTAAATATAAATCCGGCTTATGGGAACAAATCGGTCCCGACCGAATGCGAGCTCGCGGGCTTGATGAAAAAGGATTACAGGAGTATTATCAAAGCAGAAATCTTTTAAAAGCTAAGATCACGGGACGGCACGTTGCTAACGCGGTACTTTTTTTTGCCACGCACCAAACACCAACAACAGGTGCTACGATTCCCGTTGATGGGGGATTGCCCGATGCAACACCACGTTAAAACGATGGCCGAAAGACGAAGGATGATGGACGAATTATGGATAAGGCATTATTAGAACTTATTGGAATATCACACGCTGTCGGCAAGGACAGCTCACTTGTTCAGGGCGGAGGCGGTAATACGTCGGTGAAAACCGCAGATGGCAAATATATGTATGTCAAGGCCAGCGGCACGGCTCTGAAAGATATGAGTCAGAAACAGGGCTGGCGGCGGATGCGGCTCGATGCAGTTCTGTCAATTATAAAAGATAAGCCGATTGCAAATCTCCAGACGCACGCGAGGGAAATTGAAGTGGTAAATCGGCTGCTTCTTGCCTGTGACGACAAGATAACCGGAGAAGCCCGGCCGTCAGTAGAAGCCCATTTGCACGCCTTTCTGGATAAGTGTGTGATTCATCTGCACCCCAGCACTGCTGGGGCTTTTGTTAATGCCAAAAATGGAAAAATAGAGCTGGAAAACCTCTTTAGAAAAATCGAAAATCGAAAATTGAAAATTGAAAATTACTTGCCGCCGCTCTGGGTTCCTTACACCGACCCGGGCTTTACACTCGCAAGAAGAATAGCGAAGCTGGTTACCGATTATCAAAGACAATTCGGCAAGAAGCCGGCAATCGTTTTCCTTGAAAAGCATGGGCTTCTAATTTCGGCAGAAAGCCCCGACACGGCCTTACGGCTCGTCCGTGAAGTCATCAGTCGTTGCAGCAGCAAATTGCGACAACCCAAAGCCTGTCCCGAGCGCGGTCGAGGGGCTGGCAAGATCAAATCCATAGGTCAGGAAGATATTAACAACATAAAGCTCTGCATTCGCAAGGCATTTTTTGAGGCGACCGGTGAGCGTGCGACGATAAGCTGCTTTTGTGACCACGAGATCGCATCCTTTTTAGCCCAACCAGACGCCGAAAAAATGCTGTCGGCGGGCGTTTTGACGCCGGATGAGCTGGTATATGCAAATGGTCCTGCAATGTGGGTGGACCCAAGGCAGAGGACAGATGGCAGAAGACAGAAAAATCTGACTTCTGACTTCCGTCTTCTGACTTCTGACATTGCCAGCAGATTAACTTCACAGATCAAGAAAAACGAGAAACCTTCTGTGGCGTTTCTGGTTAAGGATGTTGGGCTCTTTGTAGCAGGCAAAAAGAAAATCGCTCAGACTGTGCGGGATATTGTTGCATATTCAGCTTTTATTAGGTGCAACGCCAAACAAATGGGCGGCATCTGCAGCTTGAATAAACGACAGCGCGATTTTATTAACCGCTGGGAATCGGAAGCGTTTCGCAAGAAGCTAATAAGCGGCCAGAGCGAAGGCGAGCTTAAAGACCGAATTGCGGTTGTAACTGGGGCCGGCAGCGGCCTGGGAAGAAGTATCGCTATCGGTCTGGCAAAAGCCGGCGCAATGGTGGCACTGCTCGACATCGACACAAAAGCAGCCGAACAAACCGCAGCCCGCCTACGGCGGGAATTTCTAAATTCTAAAATCGAAATTCTAAAATCCTCAATCATGGTAGTACAATGTGATGTTACTAGTGAAACAAGCGTCCGAAAGGCTTTTTCGGCTGTGTTGGATAATTGGGGCGGGCTCGACATCCTGGTCAACGCGGCAGGAGTAGCTCCAGCTTATGAACTTGTGGATATGCCTGTCGACAAATGGCGGTTTGCTCTGGAAGTGAATCTCACCGGCTATTTTCTCTGCGCAAGAGAAGCTGCCAGAATTATGATTGCGCAGGCGATGGGCGGAAACATAATAAATCTCAGCTCCAAATCGGGCCTGGAGGCCAGCAAAAATAATACTGCGTATAATGCGACCAAGGCCGGCGAAATCCACATGGCCCGAGGCTGGGCGCTGGAACTGGGCGAATATGGCATCAGGGTCAACTCGATCACGCCGGGCAACGTTTTTGAAGGCTCGAAAATCTGGAATCCACTGTACATAAAAACCTGCGCCAAAAAGTATGGCATAAAACCCGAAGAAGTAATTCCCTTTTATGTGAGCAAAACCGCGCTAAGGCGTGAGATTAAAGGACAGGATGTCGCCGATTCGGTAGTCTTTTTATGCTCGGATAGGGCCCGCACGATTACCGGCCAGGTCCTCGTTCCCGATTCCGGCCAGGTAATGGTCCGTTAATCGGTTTTTTGCCACAGATGCCGGCCTCGGCAATATTGAAAATGGCATGATTATTGGACGTCACCAACAGTCTGCTAACATGCGCCCACCCGACTGGAGTATGCTTTTCGTAGCAACTGTATTCTTGGTGCCTCGAATGTTTCATCTACTGCCTGGCACCGAATACTGTTTGGAGGCATCATCAAGTGCCAGCACCCAATCGTTTCCTTTGCCGTGAATTGGCGGCTTGAATTCACAATTGCCCTTTTTGTTAAAGACGCCGATCTCTTCCGCCGTGCCGTGGCGCGGGTCGTACCACCAGGCCTTAACCTTTTCACCCGACAGCTTCTCAAGGTTAACCGTCACAACCTGCCCCAGGGGCGTATAGATAAATGCGTAACTGCCCTGCGAGTCGCGGGTAGCCCGGACATGCCCGTCACCATCACCAATCTCAGAGACGACAATCGACTGGTCGGGAACACGGCTAAGATAGGGCCTTGAGAGCATCAAGTTTTTGACGTACTGCATGTCGTGAGCACCCCACAAGTCCAGCGATTCGTACCAGTAGTGGTGCGCCCACGATATGGGCTGTCGGCCGGGGGCGTACATTTGCCAGATATTGTGGCAGCCGTAGGTATGGCCGCATGAGCCGGCAAAAACATGCCAGTACGCCAGCAGACGTACCTGCCAATCGCTGGAAAACCCGAACTTCAGCGGGTCAAAGTTGATGGGATGGTCTTCGTAAAGGGGCTCGCCGTCGAGGACCGGCTTAGTGGGCGAGCGATTGTAGTCCTTCTCGATGCTCTGCCAACTGCCGCGGTCGCGGTGGCCGGTCTGGTGCATGTTGAAGTCGAGCCAATCATCATCGTGGAACCATTCGGAGGAGGTCCCTCCGCCGGTTGGGTGGAACGTCATCAGATGGCGACCGCCGTCTCCTTTTTTCAGCCCGCGAGCCAGCGCGCGGATGATTTCCCTATGCGTGTCGTTCTCCACGGGCCGGTCGCCGCCGAGAATCCAGATAATGGGCTTGTCCTTGTATCGTTGGCCGAGCCGCTGGCCGTAGACCTCGGCGCTTTGCGGCGTGAAGACTGCCCCGCCGACACCCCACTTCTTATTCCATTTGTCGCCCCAGGTCGGCAGCATTCCGATGTACAGTCCGAGCGATTCGGCTTTATTAACAATATAATCGACATGGTCCCAGTAATCGTTGTTCGGCCCATCCTTTATATTCGGCTTGGTAAGGTCGTTATCGACAAGCGGCCGATGCCCGTATGGATTGGGCGTATTTAGCCCGTCGAGTTCTGCCAGCGCCACAGCTTGTATGACGGTGAACCCTTTTTGCCTGCGGTTCTCCAGGTATTTGTCGGCTTCTTCGCGGTTAAGCCGATGAAATAGCTCCCAGGCCGTATCGCCGAGATAAAAGAACGGGGTTCCATCTTCCTGAACCAGAAAGCGCTTGTTCTGCGATACTTTCAGCCTGCCGTGGCTAAAATCAACCGATGGGCCGGAGCGCGGCGTCTGCCCAGCCACCGCACAGCACAGGGCCAGAACAGCAGACATCCAGCCAAGACCTACCAGCTTGGTACACAGGTGTAGTTTGCCGTTCACTGTCAGGCCTCCTGAACAATTGGTGAACCTCGAATCGCATCTGAATATAGGATTTTACGGGCGTAAAGGCCGAGCGTCAAATTCAAATCGTAGCACAGCGAAGGTCCCAAGCAAACTTGTCCCGAACCGCGCCGGCGTCAATGGATCGCAAAACGACAAACACGAATATGGGCGACTATTCCTCACGCGCCCCCTACGGAAATGACTATGGCGTGCCTAGATTTCGGTTTTATGTCCCATCAACCGGCAATCTCACTATTCTGGTTTCCTCTGAAGTAAACGCATACGTGCTTTAATCCGTGCTCCAATTTCGCTTGTTTGCAGTGATGTAGGGGAGGGCAGAAATGGATCCATATATGCACTGAATGTACCGAGAGCGGTTTGCATGCGATGAATATCACTTCTTGCTAGGTCACGAAGTCTGGCATCTATGTCTGCGTCGAACCGAGGCATACCACTAACCAAAAGGTCAGTTGCTGCCACAAGACGGAGGGACAAGTCTCGGCGACCAACTTCATCTGCAGCGACACTCAGTTTGAGATACGGAGACCAATTAGAAGTACCCAACATGCAGGCCTGCATCCACCATCCAAACCCTTCAATCCGGTTCTGATCGGATTTTATATCACCGAGCGTACAAAGCAATGCAACCGTTCGCTTGCATCTGCTAAGGCCTTCTTCTATGACTGCATAGCCCTCGTCATATTGACCCAAAGCGCTCAGAGCAGAGGCATTCCAACAGTATATCACATCCCAATCACTATACTCCCCTTTGATTGGAGGGAGCAAAGGAAGAATACGCTTATACACAGTCGAATCTCGGTATCTCACCCATGCAGAACTTGCCTCAGCAATGTAACCTCCTGCTTTCCGCAGGTCAGGGATCTCTCGCCAGTCTCCAAGTGCCTCGGAAGTTTCAAACCGCAGAGTTATAAGGTCCTCAAGGGAAAGAAGGGAAGGCCTATCGACTTTATCTTCGAACATTTGGTGCCTCCATTCGTGCCCCAGCTGCGCGCGACAGATAAACGGAATGGAAACTCGGGACAGACACCATTTTCTCTAAGCCACCACCAACGGAGCCAAGTCGGCCCGCTTCAATGGCGGAAAACCAAGCTCCTGCAGCACTCGATTGAATACAGTCAAAGTGAGCTTATCGGGCGCTACGATCTCAATCCCAATAGCTCTTCCATCGCGGGCAAAATCAATCACGAGCCCCGGCTCAACTCGCCTGGTTCGATGGCTTTTGTCTTTTGGGTCACGCGGCAAATAATAGTACGCGGCTAACGGCTGGCCATGTCGAAACGTTACTTCCAAGTATGAGTCATTCATCTCAAAACTCCCAACAGGGATAAGCTGTTATTACAACCAAACGCTTGGCATCGAAGTCGGGCTCTACAACGACTTCCCATGTTCGCTTGCGATGCAAAGTGACTATGACCCATCGTCCTTCAATAATATCAGGTCGATAGCCTCTCGAATGCTCAAGCATCGTTCTCAGGTCCAATTCTGAAAAGCCGCGATCAAGCATGCGCTTGAGTAAGTGTGGGCTGAGTTCCAATTCCCAATCACACCATTTTGGCCACCGACGGTGCACCATAGCACTCTGTGCATTTTATCACAAAATTAGAAACGTTTGGAGCTTTATTAAGCATTTATCTTACGCCTGGGCAAAGATTTCATCAAGTGCAGTTTTCAAAACCACTTCAAAGTACAAAAATTGTGTCATCAAAACGTGTGCCGAGTTGTTTTCGGGAATAGAATTTGATAAAGTTACAGCGTTTTGTTTGTGTCAAGGGCAGGTTTGTTTTGCAGGAGAGTTGTTGTATGAGTTTTTGCGTTGAAGACACTCGCAAGAAATCGATGCCGAAACTGAAAGAGCTTATACGCGATGGAATTATCAGCCTCGAGATGATCAAGGATTGGCTGCGGACGATATATGAGATTCGCTTCTTTGAGGAGAAGGTGTACGACCTTCTGGGGCAGAATGTAATCAAAGGAGCCTCGCACCTTTACGCCGGCGAAGAAGCGGTTGCCGTCGGAGCCATCGCTGCTATCGAGCGCGGCGATGTCATCGGCTCGACCCACCGCGGTCACGGGCATTGCGGCGCTATCGGCAACAAATACGCCGACACCGAGCAGGACCGCCAGAACCACTGGAATTCTATGATGGCGGAACTGATGGGCAAAGAGACCGGTTACTGCAAGGGTAGAGGCGGCTCAATGCACATAGCTGAAGTAGATAAGCAGAATAACCTCGGCTCGACCGGCATTGTCGGCGGCAATCAACCGGCTGCTGTCGGAGCAGCCCTGGCAGAAAAATTCAAAAAAACCGGCAAAGTGGTACTCTCATTTTTTGGCGATGGCTCCACCAATTGCGGCAGCTTCCACGAGTCGATGAATATGGCATCCACTTTGAAGGTGCCGCTGGTAGCAGTAATCGAGAATAATCTTTATGGGATGAGCGTGCCGTTTTCCGGCAGCGAAGTCGAAGGCACACACAGGGCAAGCAACATTGAAGATATTGCCCAGCGGGCGGCTGCCTACGACGTGCCCGCGATGATTGTTGACGGCCAGGACGTTGTGGCAGTCTTTCTGGCCGTGCGCCGCGCATTGGAAAAAGCCCGCAAAGACTACCAGATGACGATGATTGAGGCCAAAACTTACCGCTGGTACGGCCACAGCCGAAGCGATCCGCGAGAGTACAGAACAAAGACGGAGGAGAAGGCGTGGCACCAGCGAGACCCGATTATCGTGCTTAGCGAGCAAATGCTCAGCGAAAAGCTCTGCACACAAGAGCAGTTGGACCAAATAAAGGATAGGGCCTTTGCCACCATCGAGACGGCAACCAAGTTCGGTATGGATAGCCCCTGGCCCAACCCTGCCGATGTGGCAAAAGACGTGTATGTGGAGGAGACCTACCCGGCGGAGCTTATAGAGTCCGAAAAAAACACCGCTGCCAATGTTATGAGGGCAACCGCCGCC
>Ga0299912_10001389_pt1 | contig 19535 bp, 25 predicted proteins | sample RVTome_2_FD_207667 | JGI IMG/M metagenome (GOLD analysis project Ga0299912, IMG submission 207667) | Soil microbial communities from uranium-contaminated site in the Upper Colorado River Basin, Wyoming, United States - RVT95D214 (version 2) ... | reverse complement strand
TTACGTGGTTTGTGCGCAGATTGAGGATCGGCTGATAGTGCAGCTCGAACTGCGCCTGGCTGAGCGCTGTCGCGATGTCGCTCTCGAGGCGGCGCTGAGCATCGATCTGGCGGACGCTGCCACGGCGGTAGAGCTCGAAGCCGCGGCGCCCTGCGCTCTTGACGCTGTAGAGCGCAATGTCGGCATTCTTTAAAAGCTCATCGGCCGTGCGGCCGTGCGCGGGGGCCCTGACGATGCCGAGGCTGCCGCTGATGACGATGGCGTGGCCGAGGATGTAGTAGGGCCTGGAGATCGCAGCGAGGACGCGCTTGGCGAGACGCTCGCATTGCTCCGTGCGCGATGCACCCGCCTGAATGATGGCAAACTCGTCACCGCCGAGGCGCGCGAGGAAATCTGTCTTGCGCACGCTTGTGCGCAGGCGCTGCGCCACCGCCTTGAGAAGCGCGTCACCGATCGGATGGCCGAACGTGTCGTTGACCTCTTTGAACTGATCGAGATCGAGCCAGTGCAGGGCAATCGAGTTGCCTTTCTCGGGGCCCTTCAGTGCGTGCTCGAACGTCTCGCGGAAAAAGAAGCGATTGGCCACGCCGGTCAGAGGGTCATGGCGGGCTAGCCATTCGATCTTCTCTTCGGTGCGCCGCTTTTCGGTAATGTCCTCTTGGATGTCGACCCAGCCGCCGTCGGCCAGCGGTTGATAGGTGACGAGAAGCGTGTCCCCAGACCGCAGATGCTGGATCTCCGAGAAGGACTTTCCCTCGGCTAGCTTTGCCAGATGGTCGCCGATCCACTTCGCCTGCTTGGCACTTTCGTCGGGGCCATCGCGGCCGGTCTCGCGCCGCACATGATAGCGCACGATCTCGGCGAGCGGCGTGCCGGCGGTCGTCAGCTCCTCAGGGAGCGCGTACATCTGCCGATAGCTCTTGTTGCAAACGATGAGGCGCTGCTCGGCGTCGAACATCGAGAGCCCGCGCACCATGTTGTTGAGAGCGACTTCGAACCAGGTGTTGAGCTGCTCAAGTGTGCGCTTTTGCTCGAGCAGCGTGTCCGTGCCGATCACGGCATCAGAAGGGCTCGGCGGAGTTGGGACACATTCGCCCCGGCCGCCGGCATCGCGCTCGCGCTTTTTGCCCATCGAAATTAGTGCCCTCCCACAGGCCAACTACGTGCGGCCTATCTAATAAACGATACACTTCATCCGTATTCGGTAGCTTAAGCTGTTTAGGCAAGTTGCAAGCAAAACCAACCGCAGCCGGTAATGATTATGGCAAGGCGAGCGCTCGCGAATGCGCGATTTACGCGGCATCGAAGGCATGGATCGCTGCGGAAGTTAATGCGGCCCCAATCCGACGCAGTTTATAGAACCGATGCTCCGTAGGCCCGCTTACCTCACTCAGCGCACGGCGTTTTCGCCTCATAAAGACAGATGTCGCGGATGATACATGAGGGGCATTCGGGACGGCGCGCCTTGCACACGTAGCGACCGTGCAGGATGAGCCAGTGGTGGGCGTGATGCGCGTATTCGGCCGGCACGACGCGCAACAGATCTTCCTCGACTTCGAGCGGCGTAGTGCCGGCGGCCAGCCCGGTGCGGTTGGCGACGCGAAACACGTGCGTGTCGACGGCCATGGTCGGCTCGTCGAAGGCGACGTTGAGGACGACGTTGGCCGTCTTGCGGCCGACGCCCGGCAGCGCCTCGAGCGCGGCGCGGTCGTGGGGAACGTTGCCGCCATGCTCGGCGACGAGACGGCGCGAGAGTTCGATGACGTTGCGCGCCTTGTTGCGATAGAGGCCGATGGTCTTGATGAAATCGCGCACGCCATTCTCGCCCAAACGGACCATCTTTTCGGGCGTATCGGCGATCTTGAACAGCGCGCGGCTGGCCTTGTTGACGCCCGCGTCGGTCGCCTGCGCGGATAGCACCACGGCGACAAGCAGCGTGAAGGGATTGACGTATTCGAGCTCGCTCTTGGGCTCGGGATTGGCAGCGGCAAGGCGGCGGAACATTTCCTTGACCGCCGCCGGGCCCAGCCGGGAACGCCCGCCGGACCGCGCCGCTTTAGCCTTTTTGAAAGGCTTCTTGGGATGCTGCTTTGCCGCAGCCGTTTTGCGCCTTGCGCCGGACTTATCGGGGCTCTTCATATTGGCTGTCCCACGCGATAGGCTGGCACATGAGCGAAATCCACTCCCCCGCACAAGAGCGCGAGCCGTTTCGCGTCGTCCTTTATCCCCACCGCTCTCTCGGGCCCACAGGTTTTCTTATCCTGATGTCGGCTGTCGGCGGCGTGAGCTTCGTGACGGGCATGGTGTTTTTGATCATGGGCGCGTGGCCGGTGTTCGGATTCTTCGGCCTCGACGTTGCGCTCATCTATTTCGCCTTCAAGCTCAATTACCGCTCGGGACGCCTCTACGAAATGGTCGAGCTCACGCCCGAGACGCTGACCGTCACGCGGGTCCACCCCTCGGGGCGCAAGGAGCGCTTCGCCTTCAATCCGTACTGGGTGCGCGTACTGCTCGCCGAGGGTCCGCAAGGGCGCACCGATTTGCGGCTTGCCTCACATGGGCACGAGTTCTCGCTGGGCCGTTTCCTCACCGACGACGAGCGTCGCGACCTATCCCATGCGCTGTCGGGGGCGCTGGCACAGACCCGCTCCGCGCAACTCTGACCCTCAGTTCTTAGCTTGATCTCTCTCGCCCGCGCGAACGTGACCACGCGGCACGTCGGCATTGCAGGCATTTGATCGAAATTCGCGTCAAAGCCGCTCGCCCGTTCGAGCGGAACAGCAATGCGCGCGAGGTAACCTTAAGACAGCCGGCCAACACCGGCATGAGATTGAGATCAAGGCGTCAAAAAAATCGAGGGAACCATGCGCCTCTTCGTTGCATCCGCCCTGCTGCTCGCGGTCACACTGCCCGTGGGCGTAAAGTCCGCTCAAGCCGCCGGTCTTCCGCACGTGAGCGTGCAGTCGATGGGCCTCGTCCAAACCGTGCGCGGCCGACCGACGTATCGCCGCCAGTCCGATTGCGTCCCCACCAACGGTCCCTTCGGCTTCTACGGAAATATTTGGTGCCAGCCGAGCGAAGCGTCCTATTTGCGCAATCTCAGCGCGGGGTGGCCGCAGAATACGCCGCCGAGCATGCGCTACCCGAAGCCATCGTCCAACTACGAGTGGTAAGTTTGCAAGTCCGCTATTGCCCGGGGGCCCGCGACGCTGCGGACCCCGGGTGCATTTAGTGGAAGCGGCCGCCGCGCTGCAGGACCTCGATCTTGTAGCCGTCGGGGTCCTCGATGAAGAAGAACCTGCCGAACGGCTTGCCCTCGTGCGTCATCTGCTTGATGTCCTTCGGCGCCAATCCTTGTGCCACGAGACGCGTGCGCTCGGCCTCGAGATCGTCGACAACGAATGCCATGTGGCCGTAGCCGTCGCCCAGCGAATACGGCTCGGCGCGGCCTTTATTGACGGTGAGCTCGACCTCGAAGTCGTCATCGGGCCCACGCATGTAGATGAGCGTGAAGTCGGGGAAGTCGACGCGCTCGGCAATCTCCAGCCCAAAGGCCTTGCGATAAAAGTCGACGGAGCGTGCTTCGTCCTTCACGCGAACCATCATGTGTATCGGCTTGGCCATTATGGTCTCCCTGTGCGCCCGCTTATGCCGTGCGAAAACAGTTCTTATGTGTAAGCGCTGAGCGCTCGGCTACAGCCATGGGCGTGCCGTCGCGGCGCCTTCCTCGAAGGCCTCGATGGCACCCTGCTTCTCGAGCGTCAGGCCGATGTTGTCGAGGCCGTTGAGCAGGCAGTGCTTGCGGAACGGATCGATGTCGAACTTGATGACGCCGCCATCGGGCCCGCGGATCTCTTGCTTCTCCAGATCGACGGTAAGCGTGGCGTTGGCGCCGCGGCTCGCATCGTCCATCAGCTTGTCGACTTCCCCCTGTGGCAGCTTGATCGGCAGAATGCCGTTCTGGAAGCAATTGTTATAGAAGATGTCGGCAAAGTCCGGCGCGATGATGCAGCGGATGCCGAAGTCGAGCAGCGACCACGGCGCATGCTCGCGCGACGAGCCGCAGCCGAAATTCTCGCCCGTGACGAGGATCTGCGCCTTGCGGTAGGCGGGCCGGTTCAGCACGAAATCGGGAATTTCGTCGCCGGCCTCGTCGAAGCGCATCTCGAAGAACAGGCTCTTGCCGAGCCCGGTTCGCTTGATCGTCTTCAGGAACTGCTTGGGGATGATCATGTCGGTATCGACGTTGCGCATGGGCAGCGGGGCGGCGACGCCGGTCAAGGTTGTGAACTTCTCCATCGCTCTGCTCGTTCAGCGCCTTCAGGTTCTGAGACCGTCAGCGAGGGCGCGGAAATAGCCTTCCGCGGACGCTAAGCGGTCGATATGCATGGGCTTGCGGCCGGAAACCACGCAATTGTGCAGCTCTTCCGGCCGAAGCTGCTGCTCTCAAAAGCCCGTAGAATAAGGGGTTTTGGAAGCCCCTTGTGACCAAAGTGACCAGTTTTGTGACCAGTGCTCCGTGCCCGGAACACGTCACCACTTCGCGGTGCTTTCGCCGAGCGGCCCTTCCTAGCCGCTCGCGCCTCATCAATCAATTGCCGTCGAGGGTGTGCGGGGCTTGCCCGTTCGAACGGACTCGCGATAGCCAGCTACGCAAGGGCCGGTGCGGCCCCCATAAGGGGCTTACATTGATGACTTACTTTATCCGTCTCGCCGACAGCGATTTCGCCGGGCTCACGCTGCTGAAGGACCGCTGCGTCCGCCTCCGGGAAGCTTGCCAACACGTCGGGGATCACGGCCGCGCGTTGGGCGAAAATCGACGCTTGGTACTGGCGTGAGCGCGCGGCGGTCGATGTGGAGATTTCACGTCTCGACCAGCTGCGACTGCAACGTAGCCGCGAAGGCGCGGCACAGCTCGGACGGCGTTTGGCGAACTACAATGGGCAGCCTATGGGCTAGGCCGCCATCAGTCGCTCAAGCCCCCACCGACTGCTTCGCTCGCGCTTGCGCTGCATCCCACAGCTCTAATGCCTCGGGATGGAAGTTGTCGCGCACGCGGTCGTCGCCTTTGAACCAAGCGCAGAAGACGAGCGGATTTCCGATCTTCTCAATGGTCATCTTCGGACCGCCTGATTTGAGAACCACGAGATCGCCGGGATTGAATCGAGTCATTGCTGTGCGCCTCCATGCGCATCGGTGCTAGTTGTGTGTTATTGTACTAGAGACACCATCGCCCGATTCTAGGCGGACCTCAAAGCGCCAGACCGCGACTTTAGAACTGATGCCGCGCGCGCTTGATCGATCCGCTGAAGGGCTAGGATGTGTACAGCCCGCCCTCCCACCGCCTAGCATCCCCGCCCATGGTGTCCGGCTACGAGAAATCTCCCGACTACGGCGGCCCGCCGCCAACGTGGCGCGGGCTCGCGGTCGCCGTTATCGCCTTCATCGCGATCTTCGTGCTGGTCGGCCTTCTGAGGGGCTGAGCCGCGCCATCCTGGGGCATACGCTCGGCGGCGGTGAGCACGGCAAGTATGGCGAGGGGCCATCGCTGAAAACACGCGCGCAGTGGATCGCGAAGATTGATCCGTTGACGGTGTAGCACTCACATCTTGGCAGTGCCAATGTGAATCACATAAGGTTCCAGCTCGCGCCAGAGGGGAATGATGGCGCAAGCGGGGTGGCCTGCATGATCGTCCACAAATTTAAGCTGGTCTATGACGGCCTAGATGCCGCCGAGAACCGCATGCCTCAAAGCCTCAAGAACCAGATTGGCGAGGGGATGGAAAGGTATGTCGGAGCGCAGCTCTGCTACCTCGTTGAAGGTCGTGTCCCTAACCGCATAATGGGTCAGACCTCCTTTTATAAACTTCACGACTTCCAGGAACGTCCGGCGTGTTGGATCGCCGAGATGGACATTACTGCCAGTGTAGCATCGTTGGCAGGTGGCTTCATTCTGCGCGATGTCATCGGTGGACTCGTTGGAGATGCGTTGAGAGAACACGCCAAGGCTGCCGTCAAAGAGTTTTTCAAGGAATGCTACACTGCTTTGAAGGATCGACGGCTAATTGATCATCCGCCGGTCGAGCGGATCGAGCCAATCCTATCTATGCTCGGTGCCAACATGCCGTTCGTGGACGACGTTGCGGAGCAAGAGCTGCAGAAACGTCGTCTCTACAGGCGGATGAGCGATGGGATGGCACACATTACCGCCCCGATTCGCCGGGCCGCGACACAAGTCGATGTTTGGTTTGACGACATTCAGTTGGACCACATCGAACACAGGCACTACTCGGATGACGAGATTGAAAGTGCGCTTCGCCCTCTGATCGGATTTCATGGCGGCCCGGCACACTATTCGTGACCCGCCACCGCGACGGCCTCAACAAGCAGATGGGTGAAGCAGGGCGGTCCCGATGATAGAGCCGGCGAGCATTGGCCAAGTCGCGTCTTTCGGAAGCACCGCATTGCAACGGTTGCGCCGCGGCACGCGTCTTCTCAACCATGGTTCCGCTGCGCGTCGCCGTCCCTGATCTTGGCGGCTTCATCGATCAGCCGGAACATGGCGCACACGTGCTCATTCCAGGCGATAAGATCCTCGCCGATGTCGGCACCTTGGGGATTGGCGATGCTGGCCAACAGCTCCCCGCCGCGCGCGAGGAGTTGCCCACGAATTGCGTTGAGGGCTTTGCGGTCGCGGCGTTCGCCGTCTAAATCAATTACTGACATTGGTCGCGCTCCTATTCGACGTTGATGATCGAACAAGGCGCGCCGACGCGAAGCATTCAAGACGGATTTGTTGCTATGGTTTCAATTCGCCGAAATTGTTATTTAGGATGACAATTCGAAGCGCGATTGTTAGCGAAACTAGCGCGCCGACATTTCCGCCGACAAACTGTCAATTAGGAATACAGACGCGAGCGCAAGGCTCCGCAGCGCGTCGCTGTTTGCCATTGTCATCGGCTTCTGTGCCGCTTTCGAATACAGCTCCGTCACGAGGCCCAACTGACGAGCGACGGGCCGCATCATGGGAACGGACACGCGATTGCGCCGCGCGGCGGTGCGGCGGGCTTTCAAGCTGCTCAAATGGAGTACTCCGGGGACGCGGATTGCGGGGCAATGGCATTGCCTGCCTCATAGCACAGAAGCCGATATCCGGCAATTCGGCGGGCAGCTAGTCAGCGCTATCAGGCGGCGCACCGCGCGAGCCGCGAGAGACAACGCCGCGACTGCTTTCCGCCTTCCAATCGCTACGATAGCCCTTGTCAGGCGCGCCCGGCACCTTGGGCAGTTCAACATCGAAGATCGATTGCACGCCAAGAGCGTCGAGGATGGCAGGCGCCACGAGGTTGTTAGCGCGCTCGGCGCGCTCGGCGCGCCGGGGGACGAAGACAGGGATCTCTAGGAACTTCCGCCGCCAGCCCGGCACATCATACCAGCGGGTCCAGTAGAAGCCGCCGGAGCGGGTCCGGGGCATCTTTCCGTGCTCTTTGAGAATGACCTTGATGTCGTCGCGCTTGATGCCGGTGATGGCCCAGATGAAGTCGATGCTGAAGCTGAGAAGCCGCAGCATGACGACGTGGCGAACGGCCTGATAGCCGAGCGGATTTGCCCGGTTCGCTTTGTGACGCGCGATGCGCCGAAAGATCGGAGTATCCGGGGGCGGACGTTTCGTCATTGCTGCAGCTCCGCTTTGCGGAACGCCTGATTCACGGCATCGATCGCCAACAGCGTCGCTCGTGCGCTCACACGCGTGCATGCGAGCTTCGTATCACTCAACCGCGCGTAAACTTCCGCCGCGAGAGCTGCTTTGCCGGATGCGTAAACAATAGAATGGTCACGCACCATGTTCTGGCGCTGGGCAAGTGACAGAGCGTGATCGTGTGCGCGCCAGAACATCCGCAGCAGCGCGCCGATGATGACGTTGTCGTCGTCGGGCCGCCGAAGGCGGTTATCGACCGCGTTCCACCGCAACTCGTCTTCGCCGTTGAGCAGCTTAGCGAAGGTGATCTCAATTTTCAGATCCTGCGCCAGACCTTGGCCAATGCCACGGGACGCCATGAAGGCGAAGTAGTTGCCGTTTCCGTGCCACTCCAGCGCAACGGCGTGCCGCTCGGGCACGATGCTGGGCAAGGCCCAGTCGAATAATGACGAATTCCGCTGCTTATTCTTGTGCCGCTTCCGCGGCACGGGCGCGGCGGAAAGGATGCGCTCCGCCAGAGTCAGCGTGTCATTTTTGGCGAAGGTGGAAGCGCGCGCCTTCAGATCGGACACGGCGGTCGCCGCCTTTTCTTCGACGCGAAGGTGCTCACGCTCGGTCGCGTCGGCGGCGACAACAGGGCGAAATATGAAGCTGCCGTCGGCGGTGATGATGTCGGGATAACGCCTATGGATGGCTTTCAGGTCATCGGCGCTAGGCAAGGCGTCGGCCTCGGCTTCGACTGGCTCCCGGTCAACATCGCGTGTCATGATGCGGCATCCTCGGGCTGCGCACCTAACGCTTCGATCAGCAACCGCGCCGCCATCGCTTTCATGTTCTGCCCGGCGGTGCGGGCGCGCTCGCGAAGCCGATCATAAGCGGCGAGCGGGATCACACAGGAGACGGTATGCGTACCGTCAGGTGCGGGGAGGACGAACGAATAGGTGTTGCCGTGTTCGTCGGGCTCGCCGGTATCAGCGAGCTTGCACATCACTATGGGCGCGATGCTGGTCTCGCGGCAGACCGCCGTCAGGTTTGCAAAGCGCCGTTCGCCGCCGTGGGCGAGCTGTTGGAGTACCGGACGCGCCTTCGCCATCGTGTTCCTCGAATAAGGTGCGCCCGGCAGCGCGCCCGAGGAGGCCGAACGCGCTGCCGGACTTTGTGTGGCGGAGACACTGGGGGGGAGCGTCAGAGCCGCCGGTTTTCCAGCCCGCGCGACGGGCCGGAACTAACTGCGCCTTACGGCGCATTCCTTGTCAGACCGGTGCGTGGATCGCGGACACCTTGCTTAGGCGTCGGTGCAGCGCGGGCGGCCTGTTCTTTGCGGTAGAGCGACATGCGCATCGTCAACGGAAGCGTTGGGTCGTCGGAGCTGCCGGTCATTGTCGCGGCGGCCTCTTTGCGGCGCGCGTCGAGATTGCGATACCACTGCAGCTTGTCGATCGCGAGCATGGTGTCCGGGTTGAGGCCGCGCTTGCGTAACTCAGCGTCGAGATCGTCGCCGGTCAGATTCTTGCCCGCAACCGGTGCCGGTGCGTCGAGCTTGGGCGCCTTGCGGTCGCCCAGCTCGGCAATGCGCCCGTCCGCGTCCAGCTTCTCCAGGCGGCGAAACTCGGCGAGCTTCTTCACCGGAAGCATCACCGCGCCCATTTTTGCCTCGTGCTCTTGCTCAGCCAGCGCCAAGAGCTGAGCAACAGTCGGCGCGGCATTGAAAAATTCGGGATGCGTGTTGCGCACATTGTCGATGCAAATAGGGATGAAAATTTCGCGAGTTTCCTGGGATTCGAATTCCCACGCCGTAGGAAATCCATTGCTGCGGCCCCTCTCGTGGGCAATGACCGCGTCGGTTGCCAAAGCGATCTGTCCGGGGGTCAAGCCCTCGCCTTTGAATTTCTCGGCGAGGTAGGTATGGAATTCTTCGTCGGTCATCATGGGATGTCCTCTCCTACTTAAAAAGATCAGGGCGAGAATTCTGGAGCCGGTCAATCGCCGCGTCGAGCGGGCCTTCACCGCGCCGAATCCGCTGCGCAAAAAGGAACTGCCCGACACGCTCAAGGCGTTCCGGTGGTGCTGTCGGAAAGCGCTGTTGAAGCGCCGCCGCGATTTCTGCGGTGAGCGTTTGGGCCTGCTCGGGGGAAACGTTCGACATAGTTTTAGTCTCCTATTTGCGGGGTGCTTCAGGCGCCGCCGATGGTGTTGCGGGTGCGTGGGCGTTCCCGCGTGGTGCCGCCGATGGGGGACGACTTCAGCCCCGACGCGACGGCTTGCTGTTCCGACAGCACCGGTTTGGGAGCTGTGTCGTCGGCGGGCGCGGTGCTGAAAAACGGCACGCGCCGCCCGCCCTCCGTCCGGAATTTCAAGTGCACGTTGTCGGCGATGCGCGCACCGCCTGGAAAAACTTCGATCGTAGGCCACGGGATGCCGGCCTCGCGCCACTGACGCAACACGCGCCTGGAATGCGCGCGCCTGCCAGCGACACCGGCACGATCAGCCTCGCTGAAGTGATATTCGAGCAGCTGTCCGTGGTTGTTGTTGTTAGCGGCGAGGACATTTTCCCAACCTAGAGTTTCGCCGATGAGAAACCTCGTCGTGTCGCTAACGCTGAAAGCGTCGTATGCGGCTTCGGGCTCGGCCGAGAAAAAGTCTTCAAACGCCGCCTCGATCAACGGGTCAGGATCGACGCCAAGTTTGTGCGCCGTGTACGCGGCCCCCGATATTTCCGGACGACGAACCGCCAGCTCGGCGAACAGTGAGGCGCGAAAATCGCGATTGCCGAATTCTGGCCCCATTGCCTCAAGGACTTCATCGCGCGCTGGCCAATCATCGGGGCTGGCGGGGTTGCCGCAGAACCAGAAGCGCCGCTGGTAATCTTCGGCGGCAACCTGATTATGCGACGGCAAACCGGCGCGATTAGCGGCGCGGGCGGCGTTCTCTTTCAGAGTCGCGCTCAAAATGTAATTGGAAAGAGATTCGCCTTCGGCGCGCGCTTCCGCGGATGCCATGTCTTTCGCGGCGCGTTGCGCGCGAAAAGTGATCAAAACGTCTTTGTTACCCATATGTCCTAGCCTTTGGCATGTACGACAGGACTAGTGTTCTGGGTACTCGTTGCTTTGCAATGTCAAGCCCCTTTCGGGGGCCCCTTTGATTTTTTGTCATACGTGTGATAAGCCTCGGGGACGGAAGGTCTCCCCGCAGAAACGGAGGCCAACACGGCGCGCAAATGGGTTGGGGTTCTTTAGCTCCGATGCCGCGCGCTTGGGTGAGATACGCCCCGCACTTCGCCCCGTTGAGGCGAAGCACCATAGAGAACCGACCATGCCGGGCCGTACCCTCGGTGTGATCTAGTCGTCGTTGAACCGGAATTCGGGCGACGACTAGGCTTGCGGTTCGGGCGCAGTGCGCGCCCGGCTGATGAGCTGCCCTCGCGGGGCCATTCCAAAGCAACCCGACGCCAGAATTGCGCCTTGAGCGCCGTGCGTCCGCTATTTGGAAGGCCTTCATGGCTGACACTTCAGACTCCCTTCTCACGAATGAATTGCGCGAGCTGATCGCGTGGTCCGACTGGCATTCTCTGCGCGGCAAGCGTCCGGAAGCCGTCGCGCCAAAACTCGCGGCCTTGGCCTCAAAGCACGGCGTTTCCGAGATGCGCGTGACGGCGCGTTTCTGGGCGCTCATCGGCGGCCTCGGACGCTTGCCGCGCATCGGACAAGAACCCGAGGAGGGCGCCGACGGGACGATGAGGCGCGGGAAGTTCGGCTCGAAAACCTGGGCCGTTGCGCCATGACGCTTGCAGAAATCGAGGCGCGTCTGCTGGCGCTTGCTCGGCGCCGCGTCAACGAGGGTGCGACCGCGCGCGAGATCAACCCTAGGCTCTTCCAACTGGCGCGCGAAAGCGGGCGCGCACGATGATCGCTGAAAATGAAACCGCCGTAGGACCGACGAAAATGCGTTCAAAGACTCAAGTCACCAAAGACTTGGCGGAGATTCTGTTCGCCGGGCTGCAGGTCAACGGCCCCAGCTATACCTGCATCACGGCGTGCGTGCCCTCGTGATTGATAAGACGTTATTCAATGAAGGTATTGCACACGGCTTGTTGAAACATACAGGATGGGAAACCATCACGCCGGGACGTAACTTTCGCGCCGCTCGTTTCGTCACTATTGAGGGCGTGTGTGAATTCATTAAACACCCAGGTGCGTGGCTTCACGATGCAGAGGGAATAGCAGAACGGCTTGACCTCTTCATGCAGGAGGCCGTTGAGTGACTCAGCACCTTATCGATACCATCGCCGCGCGGTTCTCTGCTGAAGCCCTCGGAGCCAAGTCCCCCGAGCCGCAAAATGACAACGACTTTTTGGAGCCGCATGAGCGCTGGTTGTCGCGGTCAATCGTCGTCGCGGAAGCCGATAGTGCGAAATCGCTGAACTTCAAAAATACCGCGATGACGTTCGATGCGTTCCTGCACAAGCTCAAAGACGTGAAGGTCGGGCCGAAGGAAGGAACCTGCTACACGCAGGGAAGTCTAGAAGGCTCTCGCAGACTCGCGATCGCGATGCGCTCGATGTCGATCATAGTGCTTGACGTGGATGGCGGCGAACCCCCCGAGCCGATCATCAAGCGGGCGTTAGAGCTAGGCATCTACGTGCTCGTACAGCCGACGCATTCGAGCACCGACGCAGTGCTCAAGTATCGGGTAGTTGTCCCGCTTGACTCCGATGTCCCCGCTGATCCAAAGGAATGGAAGCGGCTCTATCGTGCTTGTGCGTCGTTGCTGGGCGTGCCGTTCGATCCATCGTGCACCGATGTCAGCCGGTTGTTCTACTATCATCGCGTTCCGCAAGACACGCGGTCCTGGCGCATGGAAGCGCCGGGAAGTGCTCTCGCTGTAGAGCTGCTGGTCAAACTCTCCGCTCTTGCCGAGGATGCCGGTAAGTCCGACGCTCAAGGTGCGCGGGGCAAGAGCAGCAAGAAGCTGGCGATTGGAACTCCGAACTTGCTTCGCTTCACCGTGACATGCGGGAAAGTGTTCGATGTGGAGAAGTTCTACCTCGATCACGCCCCCGATGAGGTGCGCGGCGCCGCTGCAGGTGGCGGGCTGCACTGTCGCTGCCCGAACGAAGGCGGCGAGGTCTCAGGGCGGCCTCACACAAAGCAGGGCGATGTCGTGACGGCGTTCCGCGTCGTCAGCCCTTGGCACAACGCAGGTGGTGAAGGCTGGACCGCACACTGCCTCACGGCGGGATGCACTGAGCACTTCGGAGGCGATCGGCTGCTGTTCCTTGACGCCTTCTGTCAGCTGTTCGGCATCAAGGATGCTGCCGAGCTGCTGGCGTGGTGCAGTGATCCCGATGAGGCCAGGACGCTCTATCAGGAGTGGGATGCATTCGCGCGCAACAGCAAGGGCGCGATCCTCGCCGGAGATCCAGACAACATCCGGAAGGCGGTTTCACGCCTCGGGGTGAAGCTGCGGTTCGATGAATTTGCCAATCGTATACTGATGAAGGGACTTAATGGCGATGACGAGATCGAAGCGAAAGACGCTGACGTATCGAAGCTGCGCTTTCGCATCTACGAAGCGTTCAACTTCCTTTCCCCGAAGGAGCTTTTCCACAAAGACGTAGTTCCCTATATCGCTCGGCAGAACACGTTCCACCCGGTGCGCGACTACTTAGCCGATACCGAGTCACGTTGGGATGGCACAAAACGCATCGATACCTTCTATATCGACTACTTTTCCGCCGAGGACACGGCTTTCAATCGGGCGGCAGCGAAGTGTTGGATGGTCGCCGCTGTCCGGCGCATCCGGGCGCCCGGTGCGAAGTTCGACGAGCTTCCCGTGTTGGAATCTCCACAAGGAACATCGAAGTCGTCAGCTCTCGCAATCCTTGCGGTTGATCCGCAGTGGTTTAGCGATGGCATCCCGCTTAATGCGGACAGCAAGATTGTCATTGAACGGACGCGGGGAATTTGGATTGCTGAGATTGCGGAGATGTTCGGACTCAAGAAAGATATCGACGCGATCAAAGCGTTTCTTTCACGCTGGAAGGATCAAGCCCGCGGGGCTTATGGGCACATTCCTGAAGCGGTCTATCGGCAGTTTATTTGTGCGGGGACTACAAACTCTCTCAACTACCTCCGTGATCTGACCGGGAATCGTCGGTTTTGGCCAATTGCAGTCGGTAACATCGACCTTGAGGCGCTGAAACGCGATCTCGATCAGTTATGGGGCGAAGCAGCGGCGCTTGAAGCGGCAGGGGAATCGCATCGGCTCGATCGCTCATTGTGGGAAGTCGCCGCGAAAATCCAAGACGCCCGGCGTATCGAAAATCCGTACTTCGATGTTTTGGAGCCATTCTTTGGCACGAAGGAAGGACGCATTCGCTCGACCGATGTTTATGACCTACTGCGGATTTCCGTCGATCGGCGGAACGCGGGCGTCATCGAACTCGTCAATGACGCAATGAAACAGCTCGGATGGGAGAAGAAACGCTCGCTGCGCATGTATGGAAAAGTGGCGAACGGTTTTATGCGGAATTTGGGTTGCCCCGATGTCTGGCACCGGAAGTGTGATGCCAAGAACGAACACTGGAGCCTGGAGCTGGAGCTTGATCCAGAAACGCTGAGCGGGCTCGGAGCCAACGTGTAGTGGCGAAGCGGGGCTGTAGTTAGCCTTTGTAGTATCCCCCACTACACGCGGAAACGCCCGTGGTTCCTCGTAATCACAGGTTCTATAGATGTCTGTAGTGATGTAGTGAGTATATTTATAGAGAGAGGAAAGAAGAACAGTCTTCGGCTCGCGCCCCGCCGGTTCCGAGCGCGTGCTGAGGCATCTCTATGAAAGAGCCACTTTTGCCCGCTACATGACTACATCGTTGATTTTGTTGACGTTTCATCAACTACGCCCCCACTACGGCGGCTACAGCCCCCACTACGAGTAAGGGCGCCGGGAAACTACAACCGTACTAGAGAGCCCGATGTCGCCCCGCGATCGATGTGGTATCTCACTACCACATGTTAACCTTAACAAATCGTCAATAATCATGGTTAACGCCTCGTTAACCATATTCGCCCGGCAGCCTTGGATTCCATGGGATCAAGCTCTGATCAGCGTTCAAATGCGCCCGCAACTCGTCGGAATGGTTAGTTTTGGGGCGCCCGCCACGGGTGACGGCGCCGGGGGACCGCCGGTCGCGCGCTGCCCGCGTGTCGCTCCAGACTGTAAAGAGGGACGGTTGGCGCCCGGTAGCTGCGGCCCGGTCGCTGCCGCGCCGACAAGCCGGCGATGCCGCACTCTCCGGTGAGGTCGGTGATGGGTCGGTGAGGTAGCGTTATGTCAGTTATGCTGCCCCAATGGTGTTCAAAACCCTCCCCAGAATCGCCCCAAAACCTACCCTTCAAACCTCCCGTCAAATGGGCGTTAACGACTCGCTAACCATGGTGGTCAAAACCAGGTGCTTTTGTACACCGCCTCGGGCATCCTGGAGCCTGGAAAACAGGAGCCTCGATCATGGCCCGCGTAGCGATTTACACCCGCGTCTCGACCGACCGGCAGACGACACAGAACCAGCTCGACGCGCTCCAGGGATGGGCAGCGCGCTCAGGTCACGAGGTCGTGGCGGTCTATGAGGACAAAGGCATCTCGGGCGCGAAGGGCCGCGAGCATCGCCCGGCGTTCGACAAGGCGTTAAAGGGCTGCACCCGGCGCGAATTCGACATCCTCGCGGTTTGGTCATCTGACCGCCTTGGCCGTTCTCTCCCGCATCTTGTGGAAGTGCTGAGCACGATCCGCGACACCGGAACGGGCCTCTACATCCACTCCCAGGCGCTTGACACAAGCACATCATCGGGCCGTGCGTTGTTCGGCATGTTGGCGGTGTTCGCCGAGCTGGAGCGCGAGATCATCACCGATCGCATCCATGCTGGCATCGCCCGCGCTAAGAAGCACGGCACGAAATCGGGCAAGGCCATCGGGCGCCCGCGCACCAACGCCTATAGCGACGCTGCGGTACACGCCGCGCTACTCGCGGGGATGAGCGTACGGAAGGCTGCGAAGAACACGGGCGCCAGCCCTGCCACTGTACATGGCATGCGCAAGGCCATGGTTGCAGCTGGCGAGATCCGCGCGGAAGCGGGCGCAGCGGCGTAGGTGCTGCTGCCTCGCGTGTCCCTGTCCTACTACTGTTGCTGCTGTCTCGCTCTCGTCTGTCTTGCTGTCTCGATTATCAGCTCAACCTCAAACGTTGAGCTGATTTTTTTTGCGTGTTCGCGATGCCCGGCACGCAGGGCACTGCGGGGCACAAGGGTACGTGCTGCTGCCTGTCCTCTTGCTTTGTCCTAGTGTTGTTGCTCGCATCGTCGCATCACTATCCACATGCGTGTCGTGGTGCACGCACGCACTGACCGTGCTGCGTGCTTGTCACTCATTCAATTGTTCGATCAACTCAACAGATGGAATCGCAATCGAATTCGATTTCGCGATTTGCGTTTTGCGTTTTGCTGAGCACAAACGCATCGCTGGCAGGCAGCACGCTTTCAGACGCAATGACACGTGGGGATACGTTGCCCGCGTGCGCGCAAATCTGTGCGCTGCGGCGCGTGCCGATATGGTTCTCTGTATAATTAATGCGACCGGAGGGACCCAAGGCCGGCGTGCACTCCGGGGTAAGGTTAACCCACATCTGGAGGGAAGCTGACGGAGTCGTATGTGAATTATTTGCCGGGGACCCACGCGCGAATCGTTTTGAAATTCAAACGCGAATAGGCGGCTCAAAAAATTTTGGTATTAAAGATCGGCGCGCCCCCAGTGTGACGCCGCCAGTTTGGCCCAACCACGGCAACGTTTGGTGTGGGCGATAGCGACCCGAGTTCCACTCTCGGCGGCGTCGAGGTTCCGGTGCTTCAGTCGGCGCGGTCGCGGTTAGCGAATTGGCAATAGTGGCTATTTGGGCGGGTAGCTGGTTTCGTTCCGAATCCGCTGATGCGCGCTCCCAATTTACTTAAGTAGCGTTGTCAAGGCGGCGTCAGACTCCAGACGCTTGCGAAGCTTCTCGGCTACTTCAACGTTATTCGGCAGCGCCTCGCCGATAACAAGTGCGGCCCGCTCAATCACCTGCTGCTTTTTCGACGGAACCTTCCTCACAGCGGAAGCGATCTCGGGGCGGGTCATAATTATTTCTGGATCTGTCCCGGCTAGGATGTCTTCCAGGTCCCGTATCTTTCCTTCGTCGATCCAAATAGCGGCGTCCTCAAGGGCCTTGTGCACCTTCTTGGTCAGCGCCTCCGGTGGCCAATCGGCAGTGCCGACACGCGAATACTGCTGTCCGACCAGCCAACCCAGCTTTGCTTGAAAGTTGGGCGTAAGCTGAAGAACTTTAGCTTCTAGGCACGCCGCTAAATGAAGGTCCGACTTTATTGCGATCGACAGCGGTAAAAACGCCGCGCAATCAGCTGGCAGCGGCGTGTCGGCCGCATCGAGGTAAAAAAATCCAGGCTCGTTATTATTAAACAGCCTTCTGAGGAATTCTGCTGATTTGGTTTTTGACTTGTCGCCAAGCACTGGCAACTCAGCTTTCACGTTAGCAGCCTGCAACTGCAGTACGTGTCGCTCAATGACGAGGTCAAGAGCTCTCACGGGCGCAATACTGATGTAGGGTGCTTTGCAGCCACCGGCTGGTGATCGAGGCACGAGATCGCAGCTTTGCGTCAGCACCATGAAGAAAAGATTCTTCGGATGCTGAAAAAAATGAGGATGAACTTTCTCAAGCAAGCTATTGAGCGAAGGCGTGCGCTTCAGCACATCCCCCTGCATGAGTTCAGTAGCGCTAAGATTGGAATCATACGTCAGATGCATGCCGGGAACATCGGGCTACTTACCTGACTTGGTTTCCACGATCGTGTTGCTCTGCAACGTCCGACCTTGCAACTGCTCATTAATCTGCCGGATCGCTAGTTTGCGCTCGACCGTGGCCGGCACAACGGAAACCGACACTTCGGACTCACCATAAATGCCCTGCACATACCGGCCTTGGACCAGGACGACTTCTTGCCGCGAATGACCACTCGTATCCGAAGATTGGGGAGCGCGCACGAGGCCGCCCTCACGCAGGGCCCAGCGCCCGAGCGAAATCGAAGTAGACGATCGCTTTTTAAAGTCCGTCGCCATTTCTTCCTCCATAAAGAGTAGCGATCAAACTGTTCGCCATTTGTAGGTTTTCCGTCATACGCGGATAGCCTCGTTCGCCTTTGAGCACTGCCAGGACTTGATCAATCGAGCTGACGGGGTGATGAAAGTTGAACTTCACGCTTATGCACCCTGCATCAAACTTGCGGGTCATATTCATAAACACGGTTTCCGCGGCGTTTTTGAAGCTCGCCGCGATGCTCACCGCAGCGGCGTCCCATCCTCCTGGCATACGATCGGCCAAGTCCTGACGTGACTTTGTGAATACTTCTAGGTGTTTGGCTGACGGATCCTGGTCCCGGAACTCAAAGTTATGACCCACGCCGCTGACCGGCGTGTGTCGAAGCTCTGCTAAGGTGCGCGCCGCAGCGTCCTCAAGGATGTGCAGCTTCTCCATTGTGATCGCACTCGGCGACAACACGACGGCATTCGGTTGAACCGAGAATGCAAGTTCGTCGAGCGCGTATCTGGGCGCCTCGAAAATCATATTCGGCGCAGCGGGGATGAAGACCTGAACACGCTGATCAGGGCCGTCCTTTCCAAGCCCGTGCTTGAGAACCCATTGCGGCGTTAAAATCGCGGGGTTCCACGCACCTGCGATTACAAGCGATGTTTCAGCTGAAATAAGTTCCATGTAATTGTGGTGCTTCCTTTAGCATTCGTGCCAACATCCGCCGAGCGACCACAACGCAGCGAGGATAGGGCAAGGGCGAGCCGGGCAGCTAGCCACGCTTCTCACTTTGCACACTTTTCCATCCGCGCCGAGTCCGTTATGCAACAGCGACGAATTTCGGCGCCGTGCTCTGGCGCCGTACACGTAGCATCCCACTAGATAATTATCGGCAAGTGTTCCGCTTTGAGGATCGCAAGTGCTTCCCAGCTAGCCCTTGAGCGGATCAATCCGCTTTACCCAAGTCGCCATGCGCTTCAGCGTCGGTCCTGCGCCATAGCCCGAATGCGTGTCATTGCCCTTGGCGTGTCCGACAATCGCACGCTCCACATCGGGCGGGCACCGCATGGCCTGCAACAGATCAATCGCCCGATGGCGCCATGAGTGTGTAGGCGACACGTTCCCCTTGATACCGAGCTTGCGAATCAACTTGCCCGAACGCGCTTGGTAGCCCCCGGCCCAGGTGGTTTTCCAGTAGCGATATGATCGAAACAACCGCGCCTCGCCCCCGTGCTTGGCAGCGATCTTGTGCGCGTGCTCAATCACGTCAAGGCATGCCGGATGAATCGGAACGTCGCGCTCCGAATGCACGTTCTTGAGGCTGCCAGCGTCCGGCGTGAAGCGCAGTACATCCACTCCCTCAACTTTCAGCATGTCCATGGCGCGCATCTGGCAGACCTCGCCGCTGCGAGCGCCGTGGTAGGCGCAGAGCCGCGTCACCATCGCGTCGTCGGCCGACATCGCCGGGAGCTGGGCGAAGATCGCCCGCGCATCCACCATCGAGAACGGCTGCACCTTGTCTTTCTTGCGCTTAGCAACGACGTTGCGCGCCTGGATGCCAGCGAAAGGATTTGCCGTCACCCGCCCTTCGCTCACCGCGAGCTTGAACATGCGCGCCAGCGATGACAGGTGCTGTTTGACGTTATCCGGCGTCAGCCCCATTGCCTCCAAGCCGTCGCGAAACTGCACGGCGTGACGCTGCTCAACGTC
>Ga0299912_10001388_pt1 | contig 19547 bp, 11 predicted proteins | sample RVTome_2_FD_207667 | JGI IMG/M metagenome (GOLD analysis project Ga0299912, IMG submission 207667) | Soil microbial communities from uranium-contaminated site in the Upper Colorado River Basin, Wyoming, United States - RVT95D214 (version 2) ... | reverse complement strand
TTCTATCTTCGCTATGGTTTTCGCGAGAACGCGGGACCGCTCGTCCAATGGCTCGTCCTCGGCGGCCTTCTGCTCGCCCTAGCGCGGCCGCGGAGACGCGAAGTCCTCCTGGTCTCGTTCCCCCTGCTGCTGGTGGTCATGGTCTCCCTGTGGAAGACCTACGCCGTCCGGTACTTGCTGCCCACGGCGCCGTTCTTCCTCCTCGTCGCCGCCGTGTTCTTCGTCGCCCTTCGCGGCTGGGCCGGGACGTGGCTCGACCGTCTCCGGACCGGACCCGGCTGGCGGCGAGGGCTCGCGCGGGAAGTCCCCGCCGTCCTCCTCATCCTTTTCGCGCTCCCCTCCGCCCTTAAAGTCTACCGGCTGGACTGGAGCCTGGCCCACGCAGACACGAGGACCGTCGCTTCGGAATGGATCCACGACTTTCTGCCGGCGGGGTCGAATGTCGCTTATGAGGCCTATTGTCCCTACGTGTCCGAGAAGCGGTTCCATCCCTTTTCCCGGCAGCCGAGCCTCGGCGTCATCGATTTCGAATGGCTGAAGTGGAAGAAGATCGACTTCGTCATCGTCAGCGAACTCGAGTTCGGCCGCTTCCTGGACGCCCCGCAGGAGTTCCCGAAACAGGCCCGCTTCTACAATTCGCTGGACGAGAAAGCGGTCCTCATCAAGGCGTTCGTCCCGCGCTTCGGCGAGGACCTCCTGACCATGCACAATCCCGTCATCAAGATCTATCGGGTCGGCAGCGCCCCCGACCCTTCGTTCCCCGGGAATTTCGGCCGCTTCGCTCAGACGGTCACCCTGCTCAAGACCCAGGAAGGCCGCTGGGCCCTGCGGAGCCAGGCCCGGGCGGGCGGGTCGCGCGCGACGGACGAGCGCGTCGGCGCCCTTTATGTCCGCGTCACGGACGCCGGCGGGAGAGACATCACCTCGTTGACGTTGGAGCCGACCCCGGCCGAAGCGGGTGGAGACGAGGTCCGGGCGGGCGCGGCCAGAGCGATCCCCATTCCGGCCGGGGCCGGGATCGTCATCGGCTATGATTACGCGCTTACGGGCCGGCCCGACGGATGGGAGATTCGCGGGACGTTGCGGAAGGAGTTGACGCTCATCCGCAGTCTCAGCGAGTCCGACCTCCAGCGGACGCGCCTGAACTTCCATTTCTTTTATGCCGCCTTCCCCGGGACCCGCGGCGACGAATATTTCCAGTCCGTGACGTTGGCCGGCGGCGACGACGGTTGGAACTGCGCCTCCACCGCCTACGGCGGGGAGCTCAAATGGGGAGACGACCAGGTGGTCGACCCCTTCGTCCGCATCACGGACGCCGCCGGGCGCGAGCTCGCCCGCCTCCTCGTTTTCGAAGGCTCCGCGGGCTCCTTCGAAGCCGCCAAGCCCGGGCCCCTGCGCGCTTCGGCCGCACTGCCCGGCCTCCCGGTCGATTTCCGCCTCTTCGTCGGCTACGCGCGCTACCTCGACAATGCCCAGCCCGGCCTGGCCGGCGGCCCGGAGCTCCTGGAAATCCCGCGGCCCGGAGCCGGCGGCCCCGCCGGCCGCTGAAGTTGTGATATAATCCGGCCGATGGCGAACAGGAAGAAAACGGTTTCTTCCGCCAAGAAGGAGCCGGCGAAAAGAGGCTTGGCGGCGGAAGTCACCGGTCTCTTCCTCATCTTCCTCGCCCTCTTCGCCTTCCTCAGCCTCGCGAGTTACAGCCCCCGGGATCCTTCCTGGGCCAGCGCCGCCGCGGCCGGCCAAGGCGTTCATAACTACGGCGGCCGCATCGGCGCCTCGTTCGCCGAGGGCCTTCTCCAGGGATTCGGGGGGGTGGCTTTTCTTCTGCCGTTCGTCCTCGGCTATCTCGGCCTTCGCTCAGCCCTGGCCTCCGGCCGGCGGCGGGCCTTTATCCGGCTCGCCCTCGGCCTGGTCCTCATCCTCCTCCTCTGCCCGCTGGCCGCCCTGCTGCTGCAGAGGGTCCCTTGGCACGGGGCCGAGTTTCCCGCCGGCGGACTCGCCGGCGACCTCATCGCGGACGTCCTCCACGGGTATCTGAACACGGCGGGCAGCCTCGCGTTCCTGGTCGCGGCGCTCGTCCTGTTCCTCCTCTTCTCGACCCGCTGGTCCCTGGCCAAGACGCTCCGTTTTTCGCGGCGGGCCTTCCGCTCGGCCTTCAAGGACGTCCGCATCAGCGTCACGAGTTACCAGGCTTCGCGCGAACGGGAGAAGATGCGGCAGCGCGTCCTCGAAAAATACGCGACGCCCCTGCCGGCGGCTCCGGAAAAGGCCGCCCCGCGGGAGAAGAAGGCCGACAAGGAGAAGCGGAAGGAGGAGAAGGCCTGGGAAAAAGAGCGCCGGCGGCAGGAAAAGCAGGCGCGGCGCGAGGCGAAGAAAGTCCCGGAGCCGGGCCGGCCCGGACGCCCCGGGAAGGAACCGATTCTGGTCGCACGGCCGTCCGCCGGCCCCAAGCCGGCCGCCGTGCCGCCGCCGGAAAAACTCCTCTTCCCCGACCTCGGCAAGCGCGGAGAGTACCACTTCCCGCCCTTCACCCTGCTCGACCCGGGCCAGCCGGCCGACGCGGTCGACAAGAACGAACTCCTGGAGAAGAAACAACGCATCGAGGAAAAGCTCAGGGAGTTCGGCGTCGAAGGCCTGGTCAAGGAGTACCACCCCGGACCGGTCATCACGACCTACGAATTCTACCCGGCCCCGGGGGTCAAGGTGAGCCAGGTCGCCAACCTGACCGAGGAGCTGTCCCTGGCCCTCCAGGCCGAGTCGGTCCGCATCCAGCGGATCCCCGGCAAAGCCTCCCTGGGCGTCGAGATCCCGAATAACAAGCGGGAGACGATCAAGCTCCGGGACATCGTCCAGTCGGAAAAGTTCCTCAAGGCGCCCTCGAAGCTGACCTTCGCCCTGGGCAAGTCGGTCCACGGCGAGGTCACCCTGACGGACCTCGATGTTATGCCCCACCTCCTCATCGCCGGCGCCACCGGCACGGGGAAGAGCGTCGCCTTGAACGCCCTGATCGCGAGCCTCCTTTACAAGGCGACGCCCGAGGAGGTCAAGCTCATCCTCATCGACCCGAAGCGGCTCGAGTTCACCCTCTACGACGGCATCCCCCACCTCCTGGCGCCCGTCATCAACGACCCGAAGAAGGCCGGCACGATCCTCATGGACGCCGTGCGCAAGATGGAGGAGCGCTACAGGCGCTTGAGCGCCTCCAAGGTCCGGAACATCGAGCAGTATAACCAGCTCGTCCGGCAGACGCTCAAAGAGAAGAAGGGGCGCCTGACCGAAGCGGAGAAGGATAGCCTCCGGCCCCTGCCCTACCTCGTCATCATCATCGACGAGCTGGCCGAGCTCATGATGGTCGGAGCCCAGGACGTCGAGTTCTGCATCGCCCGGCTGGCCCAGCTGGCCCGGGCCGTGGGCATCCACCTCGTCATGGCCACCCAGCGCCCCTCGATCGACGTCATTACCGGGACGATCAAGAACAATTTTGCCTGCCGGATCGCCTTCCGCGTCCCCTCCAAGATCGACTCGCGGATCATCATCGACACCATCGGAGCGGAGAAGCTCCTCGGCCTCGGCGACATGCTTTTCCTGCCGCCGAACTACCCGCGCCTCGTCCGCCTCCACTGCGCCTACATCTCCATTCCCGAGGTCCAGAGGCTGGTCAAGTTCGTCAAGGAGCAGGGAACGCCGACCTACGACGAACGGATCATCCAGGTCATCAAGGGCGATGCCGGGCCGTCCTGGGACGAGGGCGGGGAGAAGGATGAGCTCTACGAGAAGGCCACGGAGCTCATCCTCCTCACCGGGCAGGCCTCTGCGTCCTACCTCCAGCGGAAAATGAAGCTCGGCTATGCGCGGGCCGCGCGGATCATCGACCAGATGGAACAAGAGGGGATCGTCGGTCCTACCGAAGGGAGCAAGCCGCGCGAGATCCTCGTCAACCCCCGCGACTATCTGAAGGAACTGGAGCGGACCAAAAAAGCCGCCGGCTGAGCCGCCGGCCTCAGTGCATGGCCGGCGCGCGGAATGTTTTTTCGGTGGCCTGGCGGACCTCGATCCACCGCTCCGGGGGGAGAGACACGAAAATGTCGACGATGGCCGGGTCGAATTGCGTCCCCCGCCCGCGCTCGATCTCCTGACGCGCGTCCCAGAAGTCCCTTCCTTTGCGGTAGGGGCGGTCCGAAGTGATGGCATCGAGGGTGTCGGCCAGGGCGAAAAGGCGGGCGCTCAAGGGGATCTCTTGACCGCTCAACCCGAAGGGATAGCCGCGGCCGTCATAGTGCTCGTGGTGGTGGAGGACGATTTCCGCGGCGGCCTCCAGGAATTGGAACTCCTGGACGAGGCGATAGCCCAGCGCCGGATGGTCCCGGACGATCTCCTGTTCAACGACCGTGAGCGGGCCCGCCTTGCGCAGGATAGAGGACGGGAGCCCGACCTTCCCGATATCATGGAGGAGGGCGCCCTGCTCCAGGGCGGCCAGGACCCTCATGTTATCGATCCCCACGGCGCGGGCCAGGAGGAGCGTGTAGCTCGCCACGTACTGGGAATGGACCAGCGCGTTCTCGCTCCCTTCCATGATGGCGACGAGATAAAGGAGGTTGGCGTTGACGTAATCACGCCCGTCCGCCTCCCCCAGGCCCAGCCCGTCCCCGCTGCGACGGGCGAGACGGGCATAGTGGCGGTCGAGGTCGCGCAGAACGCGGCGGGCGGACGCGACCTTGATGTAGCCGTCGAGTTGGGCCGGGCCGAGGGCCATGATCCCGTCGAGTTCCCTGGCCGTCGTGAGGCCCGCCGCGGAGACCCGGGACGGCCCCAGGATCGGGTTCCTTTTCCAGCCGTCGATATAGGCCGCCTCCGCTTGGGTCAGCAAGGGATAGAACCCGCTCCGCAGGCCGTGCTCGTCCTCCAGGACGAGCCGCGGGCGGCGGTGGTTAAGGGTGTCGAGGCCGACGCCAAGCGTCCCGGCGGGGACCGGGAGTCCGAACATTGAACGGCTCTTCACGAGGACTATCCTCCCACCCGCTTCCTCGGGCGCAAAAGATTAGTCGCCAGAGAGGGGGAATGGTTGGAAACAGCTCCGGGCTCACCCTTTAGGGTGACCGGACGGGGCGATCGGACGGGCGGGCGGGACGCCCCGAGGGGAGTCCCTTCGCCCGCCGACCGCCGTCCTGCCGCCGGCCGCCTCACTCTTCCCTCCTTTGCTCTTCCCCTCTCCGGGCTCGTCCGGCGGCTCAGCGATAGACCTTGAGAACCTCGCGCCAGGACTTGACGAGGATATATCCCGACCCTTTGACGGCTTGGGCCAGGACCTCGCTCGGCGGCTCCTCGTTAGCCTCCGGCCGCGTATAGCTCTGGATATAGATCTTCCGTTTCGTCAGGTCGGGCAGCCCGTCGCTCCTCACGGACTGCGTCGCGCCGACCGTAACGGCCGAGCGGACTTTCTGCTTCGTATAGAGGTACTCCGTGACCTCGCCGGTGGCCATGTTCAGCAGGGCCGACCCGCCGACCTGGTTGCCGACCGTGTAGCGGGCGTAGATCTTTCCGTAGCCGAGGAGGTTGAGGCACGGGTTGAGGTTCTCGATGCTGTTCCGCAGGGTGGCGATGTAGATGAGCCGGTCGGCGATGACCGGGTCGGCCCACACCTTGTCGCCCTGCCCGAGGTCGCCCTTTTTCAGGGTCAGGTTGATGTTGAAGAAATCGGCGATGCTGTCCGGACCGAGATACCAGGAAATGCTGGCCGAGTCGGCGCCGTAGTCCTTGAGGGCCATGAAAGAGTAATACCCGTCGTTCGGAGCCCGCTCATCGCCGCCCGTCCCGAAGTAGACCTTGACGGCGTTCTCGGCCAGGATTTCCTGGATGGCCGGCTTGGTGATGATCGGGTTCCGGCCCGGGTCGCGGTAGACGACGGTCGCAACCCATTCGGAGGGCGGCAGGGACGTCGCCGTGATCCGCCACAGACGGCCGAGAAGGTCGCCGATATAGATGAAGTCGATGAAGCCGTCGTTGTTGAGGTCCGCGATCGCCGGCGAACCGGGCAGGGTGTTCTGGATGCCGTAGGGGCTTGATTCGCCGCTCTGCCGCAGCTCGAGCGTGGAGACGGGCGCGCCGGTCTCGACGTCCAGAGCGTACATAAAGTTGCCCACGGTGTTCGCCGTATCGTTGTCGTAGCCGGAACCGAAGAAGGCGACCCATCTGTCGACTGCCTGGACCTTGCCGATGGCCGGGACCGACCAGCTCTCGCCCATGGTCAATTCGTCCGTGAACTCCCAGAGCGGCTGCGGGTCGAGCGAGTTCGTGACGTCAAGGCAGAAATAATAGCACTTATTGTTCCGGCCCCAGCCCGCGGCCTGGCCGCAGACGAGGACGGTATGCCAGGCCCCGCCGAAGTAAACGTCTTGGACGGCCGGCGTCCCGTCGATGAAGTATTCGTGCGACAGGTACTCGCCGCAATCGGGGTCGACGACCCGCATCTTCTTCAGCTTCCAGAGGAGGTTGTTGGGGATAAAGGCCCACATCTCCTCCAGAGTCCGGGCGTCAAAACAATGCAGCATGCCGTCGTTGGCCCCGGCGAAGATGACCTTCGGCCGGTCGGCGTAAGCCGTCTTGAACGTCTCGTAGCCGGCCCCCATCAGGGAATCCGTCCCCGCCGGCGGCCCGAGGGATTGGGGGGACGAGTGGTTGATGTCGCCCAGCTTCCAATCCCGGTCGCGGCCGAGCACCCACTCGATGAGGGGTTCGACCTCCGGGCTATTCTCGCCCAGGCCGAGGTAGCCGTCGAGGATGGCCTTGTCCGCCGTCCGGAAGTCCAGCCGGTCGTTCATCTTGTCGTCGTCCTGGGCGTCGTAGGCCGTGTAGACGACGCGGCTGTTCCAGGAGCGGGCGGACAGGAGTTCGCCGGCGTCGAAACGGAAGAGGGCGTTCGCGTCCCGGATGTCCTTGAGCTCGGAGTTCTTGGAGTAACGCAGGTCCAGGGCCGAAACGTCCCAGGCCCGGAGGTGTCCCCGCCAATTCGGGAACTCGAAGGACGCCGAGTAGAGCACTTCCTCGTCCCCGTCATGGTTGCTGTTGATGTCGGCCAGAAGTGTCGCCTGGGAGGTCCGCGAGTATTCCCGCCGTCCGATATAGGAATAGGCGAAGTCGACCGACCGGATGCCGGGGGTCAGCGCCTCATTCGCCGACGTGACCTCGACCCCCCAGCGCAGGAAGAGGCCCGGGGCCTGGAAATTCCAGACCTGGCCCGACGTGACCGGGCCTTCCCACCTCGGCCGGCCGTTCTCGTCGTTGGAGTTGGAGAGATAGAATGTGACCGTCGTCCCGGCCGGAAGGTCGACCTCGGCCGTCATTGTGGCCGAGACGATCGCGTAGCCCAGGTCCTGGAAATCGCAACTGACGCGGTTGTTGGAGCTCGACGCGCCCCGGGGAACATAGGTATCGTAGGCGTCGTTCATGAAGAAATAGCAGTTGAGCGAGTCGTTCCCGTCGGCGACGAAGAAGTCGACGTCGTCGTCGTCGTCGAAGTCGCCCAGCGCGCCCGAATCGAGGTCGCCGGAGCGCGAGACCTGCCCCCCCGAGTTGGGGATCGGGTGACCGATGAACGACCCGTTGTTTAGGCTCTCGTACCAGAAGACAAAGCCGCCGGGGGCGTTGGTCACGTGACCGTCCGTGGCCAGGACCAGGTCCAGGTCGCCGTCCCCTTCGAGGTCCCCGGTGCGGAGCATGGTGCAGCTCCCCGAGTTCGCGGGGATGGTGATCGTGCGGGCGTTGCGCCGCGTGAAATTGCCCAGGCCGTCCCCCTGGTAGAAATAGATGCTCCGCGAATGGACCGAGCCGCAGATGATATCCGCCCGGCCGTCGCCGTCGAAGTCGCCGGCCGCGACCCCGTCAACGCCGTACTGGCCGGCATAGGGATTGATGAAGTCCTTGGCGTTCTTGATGAGGAGCGAGAAAACGCCCGTCCCGTCGTTGACGAAGATGACGACCTCGCCGTAGCGGTCGCTGGCGAAGCCGGAAGGCACTCCGATGACGAGGTCCAGGTCTTCGTCCCCGTCGAAATCGACGGACTCGATGTTGCTTTCCCAGCGCCAATGCGTCGTGGCCGAGCCGAACTCGCCGTAGCCATCGTTGATCAGGTCCGAGGCGGCCCTGGACCCCAGGACCGGTGTGGGGACGGAGTCGAAGATGGGCTCAGTGCCGGGGTCTTGGGCGTTCTCTATGAAACGGTTCCAGAAGATCCAGCAGATGCCCTGCCAATCGAGTGCGGCGATATCGGGGTCGCCGTCACCGTCATAGTCGCCGGTTCCCAGGGCCGTGATCTCATAAGTCCCGCCGAGGATGGTCGTCAAATAATCGATATAGACGGGCGGGTGGAAATCGAACCGGGTCGGGTCGCTCGGGTCAAGGCCCCGGCTGATATGAACAGAAAGGTTCGTATCCGACATGTTCGTGTTATCGTCGCAGCCGCGCCCGCCCTGAGCGAGGTCGGCGAAGCCGTCCAGGTTGAAATCCGCCGCCGCCCCCGTCATCCTCCGGTTCGAGGTGACGGGGTAGTTGTTCGTGGGCTGGAAGTTGGCCCCTTTGTTCCTGAGCCGCAGGCGGAGCTGGTTCGTGTCGTTGGTCATCCCGTCCAGAACGGCGAGGGTCGAGGCGTCCCCGCCGACATAGCCGACGGCCTGTCCGGTCTGCTCATTGCAGGTGACGACCTGCGCGGCGACCGGATAGAAAAGCACGACCCCCGAAAGGATCGCAGTCGCCACGGTCATGTAGGCGAGTTTCTTCATGGTTTTTTCTCCTCGGCCACTGAGCCTTGACCTGTTCATGCTCATCCTCAGAACGTGCTTATGGTGGGAGCCGGGGGGCGGCGGGCGCGGCGGGATCCCTCAGCCTAGCGGGCTTCGGGAAGTCGCCGTCAAGTGGCGGGTCGGCCGGGCTCCCTGCGCGGAGTCGTCCTCAGCGGAGCGTTTCTCCACGCCGGCGCCCTGGGCACGAAGCCTGAGAGGGAATCCGGCTTTTCGGCCAGGATAAGGCCCATCTCTCGGGTTGAACCCGCGGCCCTAACCTCGACGTCCATCCATAGCCTCCTAGCCTCTTTCCCTCCTAAAGGCCACAAGATTAGTCGTCATCGATGATGGATAATTGATACCAGCGGCGGGAGGAGCTCACCGGCAGGAGGTCGCCGGGGGGACACGAGCCGCTTGCCAAACTCGGGGACGACTGACTATAATGAGCAGCTATGGACAAGAACAAGCCGCCGATCGACTTGGCAGCGGTCGTAACCCAGTACCGGCCGGTCGTTTCTTTCCGCGTCAAAAAGGCCCTCGGGTCGGCCAACCCCGACTGGGAGGACGTCGTCAACGAGATCCTGACCCAGGCCATCGAGAAGGTCCAGAGCGGCGAATTCCGGGGCGACTCCTCCATCGGCACCTTCATCTACACGATCGCCTCCCGGCGCATCGTGGACTATATCCGGCAGAAGACCCGCGTCCTCAGGCACGCCCCGGAGCCGAATCCCTACCCGGACCCCCACGAGAGCGTCGAAACCCGGGAGCGGGCGGACCAGATCTCGGAGGTCATCCGGCACCTCAAACCGAAATTCCAAAAGGTCCTTTATTTATATTACTATCAAGAGCTTCCACGCGAAGAGGTGGCCCGTGAGCTGGGCATCTCCCCCCGTCGCGTTTCCGAACGGGTCAACTATGCCCTGAAGCTCGTCCGGAAGAACCTGAGGATGATATGATGAATTTCCATTTTTCCCCCTGGGAAGCGACTAAAGGATTGGAACGCGAGAGAAGGTGGAAGAGCATGAAACCCTGTCGGTTTGAGGACCGAATCGACGACTATCTCCTGAACAGGCTGCCTGAAGACCAGACGGCCGAATTCGAGGAACATTACTTCAACTGCGCCCCCTGTTTCGCGGAGCTCACGGCGCGGTCAGAGATCCTGAGTGTCGTCAAGACCGGGGATCTCTTCCGGACCGCGCCCGAGAGCGTCAAGGCCGAGGCCGAAAGCGCTACCTGGCTTCGGCGGCTGTGGGCTTTCTTGACCCCGCAGCGGTGGGCGCTGGCCGGCGCGGCGGCTGTCGTTCTGATCGCCGTCGCCATTATTCTGCCGCAACGGCGTGGACAAGCCCCCGACTTCCTGCTGACGGACGACGCCCTCCGGGGCGGCGCCATCACCATCATCTCCCCGGTCAATTATGTCCGGACTTCGTCGGCCGCCCCGTTCGAGTGGCAGAGCTACGGCGAGGGGATCGAGTACAAATTCTCCATCGGCAACCACAAACCCATGTGGGAAACGCCGACGATGGAAACCAGCATCACGCTCCCCGAAGAGATCCAGGCCAAGCTGGTGCCGGGAGAAACCTACACCTGGCAGGTCAAAGGCTTCAAGAAAGACGGGACCCTGGTCGCCATCTCGAGCAAGGTCCGCTTCAGGGTCGACTAGGTCCTGCCCTAGTCTTCGATCATAAAGCTCTCATCCCCCGAGTACATCCGCCCCTTCGTCTGTTCCTCGAACGCCAGACAGCACATCAGCCGGCCGCAGAGGCCCGAGATCTTGGTCGGGTTGATGACGATCTGCTGCTTGCGCGCCTTCTGGATCGTCACCGGCTCGAAGCTCCGCATGAAGGCGTGGCAGCACAGGCGGCGGCCGCAGACCCCCAGCCCGCCGATCATCTTGGCCTCGTCCCGGACGCCGACCTGACGCATCTCAATCCGCATCCGGAGCTCCTTGGCCAGGTCCTTGACGAGCTGGCGGAAGTCGATCCGGCCGTCCGCCGTATAGAAGAAGATCCCTTTTTTTTCGTTGAAGAAATACCGCACCCGGACGAGTTTCATCGGCAGATTGCGGGCCTTGATGCGCTGCTGGCAGAAAGTGAAGGCCTGCTGTTCCCTGTCCCTGAGCCAGGTGAATTTCCGGAGGTCGTCCTCGCTCGCCCGGCGGATGATCTGGACCGCCCCCCGGGCGGAGTAGGGGTGACGGCAGACCTCGCTCGAATCGTCGACGACCGTGGCCAGGTCGGCCCCAAGTTCGGACTCGACGAGGACGAAATCGCCGGGCTCCGCGGCGACATCGCCCTTCAGGGCGCGGATGGACTTCCCCGTCGATTCGGAAACCAAGCGGACAATCTCGAGCATCGTTTCAACTCCAGAGGCCGGCCACAAATTCGCTGACCAGCAGTGTCGGATTGAGGTTGCGGGACAGGCCGGCGAGGACGGCCTCGGCCCCCCGCAGCGCCTCCAAAATTCGGCGCCTGTCGAAGCCGGCCGCCGCCTCGCGCAGACGCTCCTCATAATCCGGGTTAAAGAGGAGGGACGCGTTCCCGGCTTCATGGAGCAGGAGCAGGTCGCGGCAGAACGAGACGAAGATCTCCACTTTCTCCCGCAATTCATCCCGGACCGAATCCCCGCCCCGCGATTCGAGCCCTTCGAGGGCCGCGGCGGCGACGGGTTCCCCGGCCATAGTCCGGACAAGCCCCCAGGTCCGTTCCCGGAGCTCCTGGACCTCGTCCCAGTCGAATTCGGCGGCCTTTTCCAGGTTCCCCCCGGCGACAAAGGAGAGGACCCGGGCCTTCTCGTCCGGCTGTCCCTCCTCCCGCAGACGTCTCTCGACTTCCTCGCGCGTGATCGGCAGGAAGGTCAGGACGCGGCAGCGGGAGACGATCGTCGGCAGGAGGACGTCCGGCGACGGAGCGATGAGCAGGAGGTAGGAGAAGAGGGGAGGTTCCTCAAGGACCTTGAGGATGGAGTTCGCCCCGGCTTCGCTCAGTTTCTCCGCTTCGCTCAGGATGAAGACCCTCCGCCGGGCGGACATCGGCCTTAGATAAGCGGCCTCCTTGAGGTCGCGGATCTGCTCGATCTTGATCGCCTGGTTCTCGACGGAGAGCTCCTGGATATCGGGATGCCAGGTCTGGCCGGTCTCCTCCGACCTCTTGATCGCCCGGCAGGATTCGCATTCCCCGCAGGCGTCGTCGGTGGAGCGCCGGCAGTTGAGGGCCTGGGCCAAGGTGAACGCCGTCCTGCGTTTATACACCCCGGCCGGACCGCAGAACAAGAGCGCGTGGGGAAGGCGGCCGTTCTGCAGCGCGCTCTGCAGGATCTTCTTCACCGCCGGGTTGCCCGGGATATCCTTAAACGCCATCGGCTGTCCCGCCTTCTTGACCGGTCGCCCGCCGCCGCGCCAGGTTCTTGCGGAGGTACTGGCCCGTATGGGAGCCGGGCGCGAGCGCCACCTCTTCGGGGGTGCCCGCGGCGACGACCCGGCCGCCCTCCTCCCCGCCTTCCGGTCCCAGGTCAATAATATAGTCGCAGGCCCGGATGACTTCAAGGTTGTGCTCGACGATGAGGACCGTGTTTCCCAGCCCGACGAGCTCGTCCAGGACCTCGAGGAGTTTGCGGACGTCGTCGAAGTGGAGCCCCGTCGTGGGCTCGTCCAGGAGGTAGAGGGTCCGGCCCGTGGCCTTCCGGCCGAGCTCCTTGGTCAGCTTGATCCGTTGGGCCTCGCCGCCCGAGAGCGTCGGAGCGGGCTGGCCGAGGCGGAGATAGCCCAAGCCCACCTTCTTGAGGGTCGCCAGCTTCCGCTTCAGGACGGGATGGGCCTTGAGGATCTCGGCGGCCTCGTCGACCGTCATGGCCAGGAAGTCGGCGATCGTCCTCCCCTTATAAGCGACGGCCAGCGTCTCCTTATTGTAGCGCCGCCCCTCGCAGCGGTCGCACGTGACGAAGACGTCGGGCAGGAAATGCATCTCGATCTTCTTGACCCCGGCCCCCTGGCATTCCTCGCAGCGGCCGCCGGCGACGTTGAAGCTGAACCTCCCCGGCCCGTAACCGCGCAGCCGCGCCTCGGGCGTGCGGGCCAGGAGGTCGCGCAGGGCGGTGAAGAGGCCCGTATAGGTCGCGGAATTGGAGCGCGGCGTCCGGCCGATCGGTTTCTGGTCGACGGCGACGACCTTGTCGACCCGGTGGGCGCCGCTGATCCCGGCGTGGGCCCCGACCCGGTGCCGGCCCCGCTCAAGGCCGTTGAGGAGGCTCTTGTAGAGAATATCGTAGACCAGCGTGCTCTTGCCCGAGCCGGAAACCCCGGTGACGGCGGTCATGACGCGGAGCGGGATCCGGACGTCGATATCCTTCAGGTTGTGCTCGCTCGCCTGATGTACGGTCAGCCAGGAACGGGGCCGCCGCCGCGCGGACGGCACGGGGATGGCCTTCTCGCCCCGCAGGTACTGGGCGGTCAGCGAATCCGGCGCCGCCAGGACCTGGGCCGGAGGCCCCTCGGCGACTTTGAAGCCGCCCCTCTCGCCCGCCCCGGGGCCGAGGTCGAGGATATAATCGGCCGCCCGGATGGTCTGTTCGTCGTGCTCGACGACGATGATGGAATTGCCCTCGTCGCGGAGAGCTTTGAGCAGCGTCAGGAGGCGGCCGTTATCGCGCTGGTGGAGGCCGATGGTCGGCTCGTCCAAGACATAGAGGACCCCGCGGAGCCTCGACCCGACCTGGGCGGCCAGCCGGACGCGCTGGGCCTCGCCGCCCGAGAGGGAGGCCGTCGTCCGGTTGAGCTGGAGGTAGGACATCCCGAGCTCCTCGATGACGCCCAGCCGGCCGACGATCTCCTTGATGACCTTGCCGGCGACGAGCTGCTGGTTGGGCGTAAAGGCGAACCCGGCCAGCTCTTTCCCCAGCCGGCTGATCGGCATCTCACCGAGCTCGTGGATGTTCCAGCCGTTGACCCGAACGGTCAGGGTTTCGGGCTTGAGCCGCGCGCCGCGGCAGCGGGGACAGACCTCCTCGGTGAGCTCGGTCTCGCCCCACTCGTTGACCGTCGTCTTGAAGCCGAGGCCGTGGCACTCCGGGCACGCCCCGTAGGGGCTGTTGAAGGAGAAGTTCCGCGGTTCGAGCTCGGGCAGGCTGACCTCGCAGTCCGGGCAGAGGAGGCTCGAGGAGAAGAACTGTTCGCGGCCTCCCTCGCCCGCGACGACGACCTCGCCGCTCGCGAGGTCAAGGGCGCGAGTCACAGCCTCGTCCAGGCGCCGGCGGCTCGTTTCCGAGATCCGGATGTCGTCGACGAGGACCTCGATGGTGTGCTTTTTCGTCCGGGCCAGCGGGATCTCGTCCTCCAGGTCGCGCAGCGCGCCGTTGACCCGGACGCGGAGGAAGCCTTTCTTCCGCAGCCGCTCGAAGAGGCGCTGGTACTCCCCCTTGCGGCCCCGTACGACGGGGGCGAAAACGCGGATCCGGCGGCCGGCGAAGCCCTCCTCGATGCGTTGGCGGATGAGCTCGGGCGTCTGCGAGGCGACCGGCTTCCCGCAATTCGGGCAGTGCGGGGTCCCGGCCCGGGCGAAGAGGAGGCGAAAAAGGTCGTAGATCTCCGTCGTTGTCCCGACCGTGGACCGCGGGTTGGTGGAGATCGTCTTCTGGTCGATGGAGATGGAGGGTGAGATTCCCTCGATGGACTCGACCTCGGGTTTTTCCATCTGGTCGATGAACTGGCGGGCGTAGGCCGAGAGGCATTCGATGTAGCGGCGCTGGCCTTCGGCGAAAATCGTATCGAAGGCCAAGGACGACTTCCCCGAGCCGGACGGGCCGGTGATGACGATGAGCCGGCGGCGGGGCAAGCTGACATCGATCCTCTTGAGGTTGTGCTGCGCCGCCCGCTTGATGCGGATTTCCTCGAGCATGGGCCCTTCTATACGGTCTCCACGGTGGTCCTAAACATATTAGGATACCAGAAAGCCGGCCGCGCCGCCAGCGGTTGACGCTCCCCCTCCGGTCCGCTAGGATATAAACGGATTCCCCATGAGCACCCGGGACGAGCGTCTCCGCCAGGCCGTCGAGGCCCTCCGGGAGATCGGCGCGAAAACGGATTCGATCTCGGCCGTCCGGCACATCCCCGCGGAACCGGGCCTCTATCGCGATTATCCCCCCGAGGTCCATCCCGCCCTGGTCGAGGCCTTCCGCCAGCGCGGCTACAAGAAGCTCTATTCCCACCAGCACGAAGCCTGGTCGGCCCTCCGCGAGGGGAAGGACATCGTCGTCGTGACGCCGACCGCCTCGGGCAAGACGCTCTGCTACAACATGCCCGTCCTCCACGAGATCCTCGGCAACCCGTCCGCCCGGGCCCTCTACCTTTTCCCCACCAAGGCCCTGGCCCAGGACCAGCGGGCCGAGCTCGACGACGTGACCAAGCTCCTGGCCTCCGAGGTCGCCATTTTCACCTACGACGGCGACACGCCCCAGGACGCCCGCAAGGCCATCCGGGCCAAGGGCCATATCGTCCTGACCAACCCGGACATGCTCCACGCCGGGATCCTCCCCCACCACACGAAGTGGATCAAGCTGTTCGAGAACCTCAAGTACATCGTCGTCGACGAGCTCCACAATTACCGGGGCATCTTCGGCAGCCACCTGGCTAACGTCCTCCGGCGCCTGCGGCGGATCGCCCGCTTCTACGGCTCGGACCCCCGGTTCATCCTGTGCACGGCGACGATCGCCAACCCCGTCGAAATGGCCGAGCGGATGATCGAACGCCCCGTCACGCTCATCGACCGGAACGGCGCCCCGCGCGGCGAAAAATACTTCCTCTTCTACACGCCGCCCGTCGTCAACCGGACCCTGGGGATCCGCCGGTCCTATGTCAACGAGTCCCGCCGCGTCGCCTCGCTCTTCCTGCATAACGACCTCCAGACCATCGTTTTCGCCCAGAGCCGGCTGATCACCGAAGTCCTTCTGACCTACCTCAAAACCGATATCGAGACGACGATCCAGAAGGAGGGGCTCGTCCGGGGCTACCGGGGCGGCTACCTCCCCCTCAAGCGTCGCGAGATCGAGAAAGGCCTCCGCGAAGGGCAGATCCTGGGGGTCGTCTCGACCAACGCCCTCGAGCTCGGCATCGACATCGGCTCCCTCGACGTCGCCGTCCTGGCCGGCTACCCGGGGACCATCGCCTCCACCTGGCAGCGGGCGGGCCGGGCGGGGCGCAAGGCCGGCGCCTCGGCGGCCGTCCTCGTCGCCTCGAGCTCGCCTCTCGACCAATTCATCGTCAACCACCCGGATTACTTCTTCTCCCGCTCGCCGGAGATGGCCCTCATCAATCCGGACAACCTCTCCATCCTCGTCAACCATATCGAGTGCGCGTCCTTCGAGCTCCCCTTCGCCGACGGCGAGCTCTTCGGCACGGTCGACATCGCCGCGATCTTGAAGTTCCTCGAGGACGAGAAGATGGTCCATCACTCCCAGGGCAAATGGTTCTGGACCTCCGAGGCCTACCCGGCCGACGGCGTCAGCCTGCGGAGCGTCAGCTCGGATAATTTCGTCGTCGTCGACCAGACGGAGAAGGCCCGGGCCATCGCCGAGGTCGACTTCACCTCGGCCCTCACGGCCCTCCACCCCAAGGCCATCTATATCTGCGAGGGCGAGCCGTATTTCGTCGAGAAGCTCGACTTCGCCGAGCGCAAGGCCTACGTCAAGCGGACCGACGTCGACTATTACACGGACGCCATCGATTACACGAAGATCAAGGTCCTCGACATGTTCGCGACCCAGGACCTCGGCCGCTGCCGCGTCTCGCACGGCGAGGTCCATGTCGCCACCCAGGTCGTGGGGTTCAAGAAGATCAAGTTCCACACCATGGAGAACGTGGGCGCGGGCGACCTCAGCCTCCCCCAGAACGAGATGTCGACGACGGCCTGGTGGCTGACGGTCCCGAACGAGCTCTTCCAGTCCCTCCCCTTCGCGTCGGAGGAAAAGGTCAACGGCCTCTTCGGCCTGGCCTACATCCTCCATCACGTCTCGCCGCTCTTCATGATGTGCGACCTCCACGATGTCGGCGTCTCGATCGGCGACAACAGCACGGGCGAGTCCCTGCCGCCGCGCACCCTCCCCCTCCGTCCGCCGAGCCCGGACGAGCTGCCGGCCGTGACGGCCGCCGAATTCGAGCCCAACATCTTCATCTATGATAATTATCCCAGCGGGATCGGGCTCAGCCCGGCCCTCTTCAGCCTCGAAGGGCGCCTCCTCGAGCACGCCCTGGCGACCATCGAGGCCTGTCCCTGCGCCGAAGGTTGCCCGTCCTGCGTCGGACCGGCCAACGAAAGCGGCCGGGGCGCCAAATCCGTGGCCCGGGAGACCCTCCGCCTCCTGCTCAATATCCAAGCCTGACCACCCCATAACGCCCGCCTTTCCCTTCATCGAGAGGAAGGACGTGACCGTCAGCGGCCGTCAGCGGACGGCTTGACACGGCCGCCTCTGCCCTTGAGAAGCCGGGAGGATTCCTCTAGACTGGACTTTAGCCTTGACAAGGGGAAGGAGAAGACGAATGAACCGTTACCGAGGCTGGCGATATCTCGCCCGGGGACTTGCCGTGTCAGGCTGCCTGGTTCTCCTCACGATTCCCGGAGGCTCAACGGCCGGCCGAAGGGGTCAGGTTGATGATGAGTCCGCCTTCCTCGCCAAAGTCGGCCAGCGCATCGCCTCCTACCCGGATTATAAGAGCTGGCGGGCGGCGGTCGTTTCGCGGCAGACAGAGATGGACAAGCACTGGCGGCCGCAGTCAGTGACCGTCGTCACCAAAACGGTCCGTCTGGCCGACGGCGTCTACGAGGAGGAGATCAGCCAGGCCTTCGAAACTAAGAAGGGGAAGACCAAGGACGTTACGGCGGAACTCAGGGAAGAAGCCAGGGAAGACGCGGAAAAAGCCCGCCGCCGCCGCGCGGAGACGAACCGGACGGAGGGCGGCGGTCGCCGCACGCTGAGCTTCGCCGTCAAGGAGATCCTCCCTTTCAGCGAGGCGCAGAGGGAGCGCTATGATTTTGCTTTCCTCGCTGGCGGTCTTCCGGAGCGGCCGGGAGCGGTGGTCATCCAGGCCCGGCTCAAAGAGGCCTTCCGGATCAAGGAACTGGATACGCCCTCGGAAGGAGATGAAGAGGAAGCGGCTCGCGGCCGGGAAGGAGAGCGCCGGCGGCCGAGGATCAACTGGGAAGGGACCTTCGTCATCGACCCCGTAACCCATGACCTCCTCCGGCTGGAAGCCCGGCCGGCCGGCAAGGTCCGCTTCGTCAAGCGGATGGAGTTGGCCGTCGATTTCATCGTCCTCGAGGGCGGCCAGCTCGTCCCCGCCCGGATCAAGACGGCCATCGAAGCCGGCTTCTTCCTCAAGCACGTCCGGATGGAGGCGGAAGAGGAATACTCGGACTACAAGATCCTCGAATAAGGACAGCCGCTCCACCCGGCTTCGGACGAGTTCTTCTCCCAATTCCGGGAGAGCCTCAATGAAGCGCGCCGACGAATCTCCCCTCTCCCCCCGACCCCGGGGAACCAGTCCCGACGGTTCCCCCATCGGAAATCCGATGGGTCCCCCTCCGCTACGGGGGGCTTCGGGGAGATTTCGTCGCCGCGCTCTCTTGGATCCCCACGAAATTGGGAGAAGAACCTTATTATTTTGCCGGCTTCAGGACCCGGATCGGCATGATGATCGTCGGGATGCCCCGGAACTGGAGGAGGCGCTGGATGCTCAGGGCCGTCTGGTTATGGAGGAACTTCGAGAAGATGTTCTCCTCCTCGAAGACGAGCTTGCCGACGAAGAAGACGGCCTTGTTGTAGCGCCGCTGGATCTTCTCGCATTCGACCTCCACGGCGGACAGGGTGTCCAGCTCGATGGAATGGACGGATTCCGCGTAGAAGCCGAAGCGGTTGGCGAGCGAAACATACTTCTTGAGCTCGCCCTTGATGAAGTCCTCGAGGTTGCGGACCTCCTCGGCCCCCTTGAAGTTCTTCCAGTCCACGACCCCGATGGAGATGAAGACGAAATTTTTGAAGTATCCGGGGAAGGTCCGGTGGATGTTGAGGAAGGAATGGATGCCCAGCCCGCCGAAGTTCCGGACGAAGATGACGGCCGTAGGCGCCACCTCGTCGCGCGCCGGGACCTCGTGCCGCCCCGTCATCTGCTGGACCTGGACCATGATGTCGTCGAGCCGCCGCATCAGGTCCCTGACCTGGCGGTAATGCCGCTTGACGAACAGCGCGACGACGACGAGGCCGGAGGTGATGGCCAGGGTGATCCAGCCGCCCTCCTTGAACTTGATGGTCGTCGTCACGGTCAGGATCGAAACGGACATCAGGAGGCCGGCGAAGTTGACGGCGAACTTCCGTCCCCTCCTCTCGGCGGGCGTTTTGAGCCAATGGAGGCACATCCCGAGCTGGGACAGGGTGAAGGTCAGAAAGACGTTGATGCTATACATGACGACGAGGACCTGGACCGAGCCCTTGGTGAAGATGAGGATGAGCATGGCCGCCCCGCCCATGAAGACGATCCCGTTCTGGACGACGAGACGCTCGCTGAGGTGCATGAACCGGTTGGGGACCCACGAGTCGATGGCCATGTTTCCCAGGACACGCGGGCCGTCGATGAATCCGGTCTGGGCGGCGACGAAGAGGATAGCCCCCTCCGAAACGAGAATGATGGCCACGAGCCAGACTCCCAGCGGGAATCCGCCGAGGGTCCAGCGGCCGAGGAGCGTTTCCAGAAGGGACGCATTCAAGGTCTTGCCCTGGACATGCTGGACG
>Ga0299912_10001387_pt1 | contig 19556 bp, 15 predicted proteins | sample RVTome_2_FD_207667 | JGI IMG/M metagenome (GOLD analysis project Ga0299912, IMG submission 207667) | Soil microbial communities from uranium-contaminated site in the Upper Colorado River Basin, Wyoming, United States - RVT95D214 (version 2) ... | reverse complement strand
GGTCGCAAATGACCGTAGTGGATGGGATCGAAGGTGCCGCCGAAGATGCCGATCATTCTAGTGACTAGTTTCTAGTAACGAGTGGCGGGGGAAGCCGACTTCAATTGTGTTTTTACTAGCCACTCGCTACTCGTGACTATTTGCGGATATGCCCATCGCCAAGGACGATGAATTTCTGCGAGGTGAGGCCTTCGAGGCCCACCGGGCCGCGGGCGTGGATCTTGTCGGTGCTGATGCCGATCTCGGCGCCGAGGCCGTATTCGAAGCCGTCGGCGAAGCGCGTGGAGGCGTTGACCATCACCGAACTGGAATCGACCTCGGCGAGAAAGCGCCGCGCGCGCGTGATGTTTTCGGTGACGATGGCGTCGGTGTGGTTCGAGCTGTGGCGGTGCAAATGCTCGATGGCCTCGTCCACGTCCTTGACCACGCGCACCGCGAGGATAGGCGCGAGATATTCCTCGTCCCAATCCGCCTCGGTGGCGGCGTTGATGCCGGGCAGGATGCGGCGCGTGGTTTCGCAGCCGCGCAGCTCCACGCCTTTTTCGAGATACATCGCGCCCAGCTCGGGCAACACGCGCTCGGCGATATCCTCGGCCACGAGCAATGTTTCCATCGCGTTGCACACGCCGTAACGATGGGTCTTGGCGTTGAAGGCGATTTGAATGGCCTTGTCGATGTCGGCCTCGTCGTCGATGTAAACGTGACACACGCCGTGCAGATGTTTGATCACCGGCACCCGCGCCTCGCCGGAGATACGCTCGATGAGCCCCTTGCCGCCGCGCGGCACGATGACGTCCACGTATTGCGGCATGGTGATGAGTTCACCGACGGCGGCACGATCGGTAGTCTCGATCACCTGTACCGCATCCCTCGGCAGCCCGGCCTTTTCCAGTCCAACCTGGATGCAGCGGGCGATGGCCTGGTTGGAATGCTTGGCTTCGGAGCCGCCGCGCAGAATGGCGGCGTTGCCCGACTTGAGACACAGCCCCGCGGCGTCGGCGGTGACGTTGGGCCGCGATTCGTAAATGATGCCGATGACGCCGAGCGGCACGCGCATGCGTCCCACCTGGATGCCCGACGGGCGATAATTCAAGCCGGTGATTTCGCCCACCGGGTCCGGCAGCGCGGCGATCTGGCGCAGGCCCTCGGCCATGCCCGCGACGCCCTTGGCGTTGATGGTGAGGCGGTCGAGCATGGCGGCGTCGAGGCCGTCCTTGCGGCCTTGTTCCAAGTCCTTGGCGTTCTCCGCGATCAACTCTTCCTGGGAGTTCTCCATGGCCGCGGCGATGTGCAGCAAGGCCGCGTTCTTCGCCGACGTCCCGGCCTTGGCCATGGCGCGCGAGGCCTGACGGGCGCGTTGCCCCAGCTCTGTCATGTAGTGTTTGATGTTCATGGTTCTCTCGCTATTTATTAGCCAATGCGGCGAACAGCTGCACCCCGGTCATCAACAAAACCAATTGTAACAACTCATCCCAGGCATTGCCCGGCAGCACGCCCTTGGCGATGCGGTCGATGCGCCCGGCGCGGCGCGCCATCTGGAGCCAGCGGCCGCGAGGGTGACGGGCGAGACCGGCGCGCACCGGCGCCTGGCGCTTGTCCCACACCCGATGCTCCGCCAGCACGCGCTCGATGGGCGTGCCCGTCTCCAGCTGCGCCGCCATTTCGGCCAGGCTGCGAATCTCGCGGCCGAGCGCCCACAACACCAGGATGGGCTCCACGCCCTCGGCCTGCAAACCGTCGAGCATCCGCGTCACGCGCGGGGCGTCGCCCGCGAGCGCGGCATCCACCAAGCCGAAAACGTCGAAGCGGGCGCTGTCCGTCACCGCCACCTCCACCTGCTCGACCGAGAGCGGCCCTTCGCCGTAGAGCAGCAGCAGTTTTTCCACCTCTTGCGCGGCGGCGAGCAGATTGCCCTCCACGCGCTCGGCCAACATCACCGCCGCCTCACGCGCCGGTTGCAGACCGCGGGCGCGCATGCGGGCCGCGATCCAGCCCGGCATGTCGCGCGTCTCCACCGGCCACACCTGCACGGTGGCGCCGAGACCATCCAACGCCTGATACCACTTGGTATTTTGCGAGGCCTTGTCCAGCTTGCCGCTGATAACCAGCAACACCGTGTCGGCAGGCGGCCGCTCGGCGTATTCCTGGAAAATCTTGCCGCCTTCGGCACCCGGCTTACCGGAGGGCATGCGCAATTCGATGAGCTTGCGGCTGGCGAACAGCGACAACGTGTTGCACGAGGCCATGAGTTCGCGCCAATCGAAACCGGCGTCCGCCGCCATCACCTCGCGCTCGGTGAAACCCTGTTCGCGCGCATGGCGGCGCACGGCATCGCAGGCCTCGCCCAATTGCAGCGGCTCCTCGCCGCTCACCACGTAGACCGGCGCCAGGCCCTTGGCCAGGTGCGCGTCGAGCTGTTCGGCCCGCAATTTCATGTTAGTTCGCCTTCTGCGCAGGAGGCTTGGCGTGTTGCAGGATGCGCAGCACCTTATCCACCGCCTCGCGGCGCATCTCGATGCGCAACCGCGCTTCCTCACCCGCCGTGGCCAGCACCGCCGACTCGTCGAAGCGCAGATCGCGAGTCGCCTCCACCTGCTCGTTGTCGAGCCACATGGTCCCGTCCTCGTGGCGCAGCGAAAAGTGCAGCACGTAACGCAGCCCATATTCCCGCGCCCGGCCCGCGGTGGTCACCGACAACACGCGCTTGCCGAACGTCTCGCCCTGCAACTGCAACACCAGCGGCGCGCCGTCGTTGATGCCGATCCCGACATCCAAGAGCGCGCGCCCCATTTCGGGAAAAACATCCGTGGACGGCGCGGCATCGCGCAGCGCCAACTCGCTCATCGGCCACGGCGTCGTGCCGCGCAGGTGGAAGCCGCAAGCGGCCAGCAACAATAACGACAATGCAACGCAGAGGCGCAGGGACGCAGAGTGAAGACCTTGATGGGTCGTCCCTGTGCGTCTTTGCGCCATGGCATTAAACATGGGGATTATTTGACAACCACATTGACGAGCCTGCCCGGCACCACAATCACCTTCGCCACCGCCTTGCCTTCCATGTGCCGTTGCACATTCTCGTCGGCCAATGCAGCGGCCTCGACGGCTTTCGCGTCCGCATCGGCGGCGACGCTCACCTTGCCGCGCACCTTGCCGTTGACCTGCACGATCAGCTCGATGGTGTCGCGCACCAATGCTTTGTCATCGGGCTGGGGCCAGGGGGCGTTGAGAATATCATCGCCGTAACCCAACTCGCGCCACAGCGTGTGGGTGATGTGCGGCGCGATTGGCGAGAGCAACCGCAGAAGTATCGAGAAGCCTTCCCCAATCAACTCCTCCTCGGTATTTACGCTCGCCGCCTTTCCCGGTGAAGCTTCAACCATGCTTGGAAAGCCACTCAACGAATTGAGAATTTTCATGGCAGCCGCAATTACCGTATTGAATTGGTGCTTCTCAAAATCGATAAGCGCTTGCTTCAAACAGGTATGGACGTCACGCCGAAGATTCGCATGTTCAACATACAAATTCCCAAAGTCGAGTTTTGCCCGGAATTCAACACCTGAATCTGAATTCCTGCGTTTTAGTACATCAGCCTTCTCGACAGCAAAACTCCACACCCGTTTGAGAAAACGGTGCGCGCCTTCCACCGCGCTGTCGTTCCATTCGAGCGACTGCTCCGGCGGCGCGGCGAACATCATGAACGCGCGCGCGGTGTCGGCGCCGTAGCGTTCGATGAGGGCCTGCGGATCGACGCCGTTGTTCTTGGACTTGGACATCTTTTCGATGCCGCCCATCGTCACTGGCTTGCCATCGCTCGTGAGAGTCGCGCTCATGGGACGGCCCTTGTCGTCGGTCACTACCGACACATCGGCGGGATTGAACCACTGCTTGCGGCCGTCCGCGCCTTCGCGATAAAACGTCGGCGCCACCACCATGCCCTGGGTGAGCAGGTTCTTGAACGGCTCGCTAACTTTGGTTAGCCCGAGGTCGCGCATCACCTTGGTCCAGAAGCGCGAGTAGAGCAGGTGCAGGATGGCGTGCTCGATGCCGCCCACGTACTGGTCCACCGGCATCCAGTAATCGGCGGCGCGGGTGTCGACCATGGTCTTGGCGTGGGGACTTGTGTAGCGGAAGAAGTACCAGGACGAATCGACGAAGGTGTCCATGGTGTCGGTCTCGCGCCGCGCCGCGCCACCGCACTTCGGGCAGGTGCACTTCAAAAACGCTTCAGATTTATTGAGCGGATTGCCCGAGCCGTCCGGCACGCAGTCCTCGGGCAACACCACGGGAAGTTGATCGTCCGGCACCGGCACGTCGCCGCACGTCGGGCACTTGATCATCGGGATCGGCGTGCCCCAATAACGCTGGCGCGAGATGCCCCAGTCGCGCAGGCGCCAGGTGACTTTCTTTTCGCCCAGGCTCTTTGCGGCCAAGTCTTCGGCGATTGCATCGACCGCCTGCTCAAAATCGAGGCCGTCGTAGTCGCCAGAATTCACACATTCAACTCGGACTTTTCGTTCGTACCACTCTTGCCATTTTTCGGTGGTGAACTCTCTCGTTTCAGCTTGTTCAAGCTGTTGTTCGATAATTTCACGATCACCCGTCGCTTGCGCTCGATTTAATCTACCAACAAAACTGCGCTCAATGACTTGCTTGATCGGTAAACCATATTTCTTGGCAAACTCAAAGTCGCGCTCATCGTGCGCCGGCACCGCCATCACCGCGCCTTCGCCGTAGCCCATGAGCACGTAGTTGGCAACCCACAGCGGCAGTTGTTCGCCGGTGAGCGGATGGGTGACGGTGAGGCCCGTGGCCATGCCCTTCTTTTCTTGCGTGGCGATCTCCGCTTCGGAGACGCCGCCGTGTTTGCACTCGTCGATGAAGGCGGCCAATTTGGGATTGTGCTGAGCCGCGTGTAGCGCCAGCGGGTGCTCGGCGGCGACGGCGACGTAGGTGGCGCCCATTAGGGTGTCGGCGCGGGTGGTGAAGACCCAGAGAATGCCTTTGCCCGGCACCCCCTCTCCCCGGCCCTCTCCCACGAGGGGAGAGGGAGTTGAAGAGGAAAGATCGTAGGGGAAACCGACGCGCACACCGAGGCTCTTGCCGATCCAATTCTTCTGCATGGTGCGCACCTGCTCCGGCCAGTCGGGCAGGTGGTCGAGTTCACTCAGCAGTTCTTCGGCGTAGCGGGTAATGGCCATGTAGTACATGGGGATCTCGCGCTTTTCGACCACCGCGCCGGTGCGCCAGCCGCGGCCGTCGATGACCTGCTCGTTGGCGAGCACGGTCTGGTCCAGCGGGTCCCAGTTCACGACGCCGGTCTTCTGGTAGACGATGCCTTTTTCCAGCAGGCGCAGGAACAGCCATTGGTTCCATCGGTAGTATTCGGGCTTGCAGGTGGCGACCTCGCGCGACCAATCGACGGCGAAGCCCAGCGATTGGAGCTGGCCGCGCATGTAATCGATGTTGCTGTAGGTCCACTGGGCCGGCGGCACGTTGTTGTTCATGGCGGCGTTCTCGGCGGGCAGGCCGAAGGCGTCCCAGCCCATGGGTTGCAAGACGTTTTTGCCCATCATGCGCTGGTAGCGGGCAATCACGTCGCCGATGGTGTAGTTGCGCACATGCCCCATGTGCAGGCGGCCGCTGGGATAGGGGAACATCGACAGGCAGTAGAATTTTTCGCGGGCGGCATCCTCGACGGCGCGAAAACTTTGTTGCGTTTGCCAGTAGTGCTGGGCCTCGGCTTCGACAAGCTCCGGCTGGTATTGGGGTTGCATAGATATGCTCGAATGCCTGAAAAAATGGGGGTGTAGGATACCCCAGGTTTCGAAGGCCTCACAACAAACCGCCAACGCCGGCGCATTCCGGTAAAAGTGAACTGGGATTTCGCCGCCTACCCCACTAAACTATTGCGCATTGTCTTTCTACAAGGGGGAAGTAACAAAATGAAACAAGCAACTCTGGCGGCGTCCCTCTGCGGGGCTCTCACTCTCGGCGCAACGGCACAGGCCTTGGCCGCCGACGACATCACCATCACCCGGCCTGAACACAGCATGGCCTCCAGGCTTTACATGGGCGCCAGCTTCGGCAACGCCATGTACGATCAGGTGGACGACTCCAGCGCGGCCTTCGCCCTGTTCGGCGGTTACCATCTCAACGAGGTGCTGACGCTGGACCTGTCCTACAGCGACCTGGGCAAGGCGGAAAAGGCCGGGGTGAAGGCCGAGGCTAGTGCCTTCTCTCTCGGCGTGCTGGGCAAACTACCCGTCCAGACCAACCTAACCCTGTTCGGTAAGGTGGGACTGTCGAGCTGGGACATCGATGCCTCGGATATCTCGGGCTCGGTCTCCGATAGCGACATCGACGTGTCTTACGGAGTCGGCGCCGACTACGACATCAGCAGCTCGACCGCGGTGCGCTTCGGCGTGGATTTCTATTCGCTGAACGGCGCCGATGTCGAAGAGGACATCAGCGTGTTTTCCATCGGGTTTGTGTATAAGCCCTGAGGAATTAGAAAAGTAGGTTGGGTTAGGCGCGCTAGCGCCGTAACCCAACATGTGTGTTCCCGACGAAACGTTGATGCGCGCCATCCCTGGCGCTAACCCCGCGGGCGCTTGCGCGTCACGTTTCGCTCCCGGCGAAACGTTGGGTTACGGCCTTCGGCCTCACCCAACCTACAAAAGTGAAGGTAATAAAAAAAGCGGACCGAGGTCCGCTTTTTTTATGCTTATCGGTTTTGAACTCACATGCCGAATAAAGACTTCTCTTTGGTCTTGCGGATTTCCTTCTCGTCCGACCATTCGAGGATGCCGGTTTCCAGGTTCATCAACTTCATGGTGAACTTGTAATACACGTCCTTGGAGTCGCTGGATTTCTTCACGATGCTGGACAGATTGCCGTAGAGCATGAATTCGGCGCCGATCTGTTTGCCCATTTGCGTGGCGGCCGCCGGATTGACCATGCCGCTCTCGGTCTGATACTCCAGTTGTTCCTTCACCGCGGCCACTTTGGTCATGTCCACGAAGCGGAACTTGCCGGAACGCAGCAGGCGACTGGACACGGTATCGGTGATGGATTCCGTGTCGATGTGTTCGGTGGTCTTGTTCTTGATCGTGTCCACGAACATCACCGGGCGCCGCTTGCCGGTGACCTCGACGATGGGTGGGAAGGTCAGCAAGGAATCGACCATCTTCTCCGCCATTTGCTGTAGATCGGTGGAACCGAAGTCGGTGGTGGTGGTTTCCACAGCACCGGCATCGCCGTATTTGACCTTGTTGCCGGCACAGCCAGCCAGGGTTACCGCCAGCACGCTCACGGCAAAAATACTGCCTACCGATTTCATCGTTTGCTTCATTGTTGTTCCCTCACGTTGACTTTATAGGTGGTTACAGATGCGTTAGGCGCCACGGCTTTGAGGCTGACATTGGCGTTGCCGAACAGGGTTACCGGAGCCCAGCCCCGGCTGCCTTGCTCGACCTCAAAATTGTCTTTATCGAACCAGGAGAATTGGTATTGCATGGCCTTGTCTGTGCTGGTCTGGTTGGTGAGCACCACTTCCGCTTCCAACAGGCCGCCGGTGACGCGGGAGTGCATGTCGGTGATGATGATCTTGTCGGCCAGCGATTCGTTGTGGATCACCAGGTGCTTGGCGTACTTGGGGTCACCCATGGGCTTGCCCGTCGCCTCGATGCCCGAGGTCGCGCAGCCCGCCGCCGTCAACACCACCGCCAGTAAGCCCGCAGCATATCCTCTGTTCATGTTTTTTCCTCCGGCCATAAGTACGAAATCACATCACAATGGCGTCTGTGTGCAGCGTCTTTTCCGTCGACACCGCACGGATCACCGTCTTCTTGCCCGGTTCGACCTTGACCTTGATGGTCCCGGCCGCCTTGCCGTTGCTCAAGCGTAGCTGATATTCGCCCGGCGCCAGCGTGCTGCGCAGGATTTGCGCGTCGTTGGGCAGGGTCAACCAACTGCGGCGATCGGCGTTTTCGCTGGCGATATTATAGATGTCGGTGGCCAGCTTGGCCCACGGGCTGGCCTTGCCCGCCTGCTCGCTCATCTCCTTCTTCGCCACCACGCGCAGAACCTGCCGCGTCAGCATGGCCGGCAGGCCTTCTTGCAGCGCTTTGGTCGCCATGGATTGCACGTAGGCGATGGGGCTGGTGTCGCCCAGGGTCTTGCCGCCCTCGATGGCCACATTCAACGCGGAGGTGTCCTGCCAGATTCCCGGATAAATGGGGAAGGCGACCTTCTGCACGCTCTGGCCGGTGAAGATGGGTACGTGAGTTTCCAGCTTAACGGGCGCATAACCGTGCTCGAACAGGACGATGACTTCGCCTTCGTCCTTGGCCGGCGCAGTTGCCTCGGCGCCGAAACGTTTCTTGTACAACTCATAGTCGTCCGTCATGCCCAGCCGCTTGGCCAGGCGCAGCACGTCGCGCTGCACATAGACGTTGTCCGGGAAAATCTCCAAGGCCTTTTTGTAATCGATATAGGCATCGTTGTGACTGCCCATGATCTCGTAAATGACCCCGGAGGTATAAAACGTGTAGGCGTTCTGGAACGAGTTCTTCACCTTGCCGGCCACCGCATCCATCGCGGCGAAGGCATCCATGAAGCCTTTGTTCTTGTCGGCGTACTCGCGCCCCTTCTCCTCCGCGGCGGCGACCTCTTTCTCGTGCGCCTCCAATGCGGCCTGCTGTTCTAGGTTCGCGCGCCGCACCTCCACCAGCGCGCCTTCCACGTCTTTCAGGAAGAGATAGTTCAAGGCCTGGAAGTGATGCACGAAGACGCGCTCGTAGCCTTCGCCTTCATAGGGAATGGCATTGTCGTTGGTGAGCAACGAACTGCTCTGGGCCGCGGCGCCGGACAGCGTGATCTTGGCCTTGTCCTCGTTCACCGCGATGGCGTCGATGACTTGTTTGAAGTCCTCGATGCTGGTCTTGAAGTCCTTGCCGAGCTGCGCGGTGCGCGCGCGTTCCATCATGTAGAGAATCTTGTCCGCGTCCTCGCGGTGCTTCTCCAGCTCGACCTGCGCCTGGGTGTATTGTTTATTTTCGATCTGCAGTTTGATGGGCTGTAGCTGCTGAGGATACGACGTAAAAATCGACGTCGACGCGCAGCCACCCAAGGCCAACATGGCAACTGCCGACAGCGCCAACCTCCCCCCGATTAACTTCCCCATCTTCTACTCCCCAATGGTTTCAAAATTACCAATTCACCGGCTTATCGCTCGACCCCGGCGTCATTTCTTTTTGTTCAACCACCACGGGCTCCGACGCTTTGATCCGGACCACGGCCCCCTTGGCAATCTTCCCGGCCCCGGTGACGACCTTGGCCACGGAAAATTTATTCTGGATGTCCGTCACCTCGACAGTACCGACCACCTCTTCGGCGCTGCCCAACACCTCACCCGTGTCCGGGTCCAGCAGGCCTTCGCCCAGCGTGACCACCGACAGAGTATCGCCCACCTTGAAAGCGACGCCGTCACCGCGGTTGATGTAAACCTTGTCGCCTTCCACCTTGATGACCTTCAGGGGAAACACACCTTCGACGATGCCATTGACGATGATCCTGACGGTTTTCTCTTTCAGCGCCTCGACGAAATCATCCGGCTTCACCTCGTCCTTGACGTTCCGGTCTTCGTGCTCGACCACGAACTTGTTGGCGGCAACTACCTTGCCGCCGCGGCTATCGACGATGCGCACGTTCACCGTCATCTTGCCTTCATATTGTTTGCGGACCGTGTCGGTGTAGGGAATCTTCTTGTTCACGGCATCGGCCTGGAACTGCTCGATCTTGCCCATCACGAAATAGTCGGCACCGATGAGCTTGCCAAGCTTCACCGCCGTCTCCGGCGAGATGTAACCGGATTCGCTGAATTCCTGTTCCGAAAGAATATCCTTCATGCGGCTGCGCTCGACCACGTCGAACTTGTTGGTCTTGACCAGAAAGGTCACCAAATCGGAAGACAGCAGCGTCGTGGTGGATTCCAGGATCTCTTGCACAATAAAACCATGGCCAATGGTGATGGTGTTTTTATCGGCGGTGAAATCCAGGACAGCGATAGTGGGCCGTGCGGCAAAAACGGAGGACGAGAACAGCATCAGGAAGGAGACAACGAACGGCACCCAAGAACGGTAGACTCTTTTCATGACAATTCCTTTTTCCCAACAAGAGGTTCAGCACGCCGGTCCTCCCGGTGTGCGCCGGATCGAGAGACTACCACACCCTCACTCTCGTGAATGAGCGAAAGATTACCGCCATTGTCCCGCTCGCACAAACCCGGCTCACGTCCTGTACTTGGCCGCGGGGCTTTACCATACTTACATCACGAACACCTACGAATCACGACAACACATCACAACAACAGGAAGGGGCGCCTCATGAAAACCGAACACGAGAAACAGGTTCGCGCTTATGAACGGATGCTGGAACGCGCCAAGCAATTCCTCACCGAGACGGGGCGCGAAGTCACGCCCAAACTGCAAGAGGCGCTGAACGCCGCGAAGGAAAAGGCCTCGCAACTGGGCGAACTCAGCGCCGAAGAGGCGGAAAAAATCGCCGACTACCTCAAACGCGACTTACACGCCGCCGCCGAATTTCTCGCCGAAGACCGCGGCGAACTGCGCGACTGGCTACGCTTCGATATCCAGCAAATGGAAAGCCGCATCGCCGGCGCGCTCGCGCTCTTGGTGGACCGAACCAAAATCGAGTTGGCGGAACTGGAACAGCGGGCGCAACGCACCGGCGAATGGCACACCGGCGAAATCACCGGCCCCGGCACCCTCATCTGCAACAACTGTGGCGAAGAACTCCACTACGAAAAACCCGGCCACATCCCGCCCTGCCCCAAGTGCCGGGGGACGGTTTACCGGCGGAGCAAGGATTAGATTCGCCCCCCATGCTCAATGATCAATGATCAACGAGGCGTTCTCATAAGCCCTGGTGAACGATTGACTACAGCCGATATACTATGCGGATTCAGGCATCAGGCAGGAAATTGGCATGACACTCCAAGAGCTAAAAGCCAGACGGCAGAGGATAATCGACATTGCGAAACGCAATCACGCGGCAAATATCCGTGTCTTTGGTTCCGTTTCGCGCGATGAAGCCACAGAAACAAGTGACATCGATTTCTTGGTTTCCTTCTTGCCAGGGGCCACCCTGCTGGACCAAGTCGGATTAATTGCGGAACTGGGCTCCGAGCTGGGTCAGGAAGTGGATGTAGTCAGTGATCGGGCCTTAAATCGCCACCTGCGAGATCGCATTCTGCAAGAGGCACAGGCCCTGTGACCAAGGACCGAAGTGTTTATATTCTGACAATTTTCGATTGCATCCAGCGCATCCAACGCTATACGCATGGCCTTTCACTCGAGGCCTTCTTAGACGACTACAAAACACAAGATGCCGTTATTCGCAATCTTGAAGTTTTGGGCCAGGCCACAAAAGACTTCGGTATTGATGACCTCGCCCAAACCTACCCCAACACCCCATGGTCACAAATCGCCGGTATGCGAAACATCATCGCCCATGAGTATCTGGGATTGGACCTAACCATAGTCTGGGAAGTCATCGCAACACAGATACAACCGCTGCAAGAAGCCATCGAACAAGTTGCGTCTTCGATGGGTATTACTCTGGAAAACTATTAACCCAGCGGCGCCCGACGATAAACACCGCCGAGTTAATTACCCGCCAGCGGCGCAAACAGCTCCTGCAAATCGCCAGCGTCGAGATTCAGGGACTCGCCCTGTTCGCCTTGTTTGTAGACGCCATCGGCCAACGCCTGTTTGCGCGCCTGCATGGCCATGATTTTTTCTTCCAGCGTGTTTTCGGTAATCAGTTTGTAGACGAACACGGCCTTGTCCTGGCCGATGCGGTGGGCGCGGTCGGTGGCTTGGTTTTCCACGGCCGGGTTCCACCAGGGGTCGTAGTGGATCACGGTGTCGGCTTCGGTGAGATTGAGTCCCACGCCGCCGGCCTTGAGGCTGATGAGAAACACGTCGGCCTCGCCCCGGCGGAAACGCTCGATGACGTCGTCACGCTTGCGGGTCTGGCCGGTGAGTTTCGTGTAGGCGATGCCGGCCTCGGCCAAGCGCCCTTCGATGATCTCCAGCATTTTGGTGAATTGGGAAAACAGCAAAATGCGCCGACCCTCCTCGATCATCTCCGGCAGCATGTCCATGAGCATTTCAAGCTTCGCGGATTCCCCAACCTTTTTGGCCTGCGCCAGCGGCAGCAGTTGCGGGTCGCAGCACGTCTGGCGAAGCTTCAGCAGGGCGTCGAGGATGGTGATGTGGCTGCGCGCCAGCCCCTTTTGCGCGATGGCGTCGCGCACTTTCTTTTCCATCGACAGACGAATGCTTTCGTAGAGCGCGGCCTGCTTGCCATCCAAGGCCACGGAACGAAGGATCTCGGTTTTTGCCGGCAGCTCCTTGATCACCTCCGCCTTGCGGCGGCGCAGCAGGAAAGGCGCGACCCGGCGCACCAGGCGCCGGCGCTGTTCGTCATCGCCATGCTTTTCGATGGGGGTGCGAAAGCGTTGCGTGAACGATTTCGTGTCGCCGAGAAAGCCGGGCATGAGAAAGTCGAACAGCGCCCACAGTTCGCCCAAATGATTTTCCATAGGCGTGCCGGTCAGGCACAGGCGGTGACGGGCGCGGATGTCGCGCGCCAGGCGGGCGGCCTGCGCGCGCGGATTTTTTATTACCTGCGCTTCATCGAGAATCAGGTAGTGATACTCGCGCGCCAGCAGGGTTTCGTGATCGCGCACCAGCAAGGGGTAAGTGCTGAGTATCAGATCGTGTTTGTCGATGTCAGCGAAGTGTTGCTGGCGCTCCGGCCCCTGCAACACCAGCACCTTGAGCGCCGGGGCAAACTGTTGCGCTTCGCGCCGCCAGTTACTCATGAGACTGGTCGGCGCGATGATCAGGCAAGGCCGGTCCAGGCGTTTCTTTTCTTTCTCTAACAACAAATTGGCAAGTGTCTGCACGGTCTTGCCGAGCCCCATGTCGTCGGCGAGAACGCCGTTGAATTCGTACTCGCGCAGAAATTGCAGCCAGCTCAGCCCTTGCTTCTGATATTCGCGCAGGTCGGCTTTCAGTCCGCGCGGCGGAGCGACCTTTTTGATGCCATCAAAATTCTTGAGCTTGCGCCCGAGTTCCCGCATTGCCTTGCCGCCGCGCCAGCGCATCTCGTGATGGCAGTTTTCCTCCAGCTCCGCCAGACGCGCGGCATCGAAGCGGCTCAGGCGCATCGCGCCGTCGTCGTTCAGGGTGTCGGAGTCATAGAGCTCATAAAGAATCTGGCAAATCGGGCGAATGCGCTCGGCGGACAGTTGCAGATAGCGGCTGTCGCCCAGAGGCAAGGTCAAAATATCGGGCAGGGTATCGGGATCGTAGTGGTTCAGGACTTCGGCAATGAGGGGCAACAGCGGCAGCTTGCGCCCCTCGACCTCCAGGTCGAAACGCAGATCGAACCAGTCGCTGTCCGATTCGACATCCACCGCCCAGTCGTCGGCCTGCAGAAACTGCAATTGAAACTCGGAGGTGAATTCCACTTCCCAGCCCTCGGCCTTTAGACCAGGAAGAATGGTCTCCAGAAAATGTTGCCAACGCGCGGCGGCGGCCATCAGGTTGTCGGCCGCGCTGATGAAAAGGATATCGCCGTGTTCATCGTCCACCAGCAACTGAAATTCCGCGGCATGGAGTTTTTCAACCGCGGCCCGTTCGGCCGCTAAATCACGTTGGATGACGATGACTCTCTTGCCTTCAACCCGCTTGGTCAAGGGCGAGGGCGACGCTGATGCCACTTCATGACCAGCATAGGAAAAGCGCAGACGCATCTTATGCACGCGCCGCCCGCCGGCCGGATCCTCGTCGCTGAACAGACGCAGGCGCGGAACCGGCAGCTGGTTTTCGATCGTTATCGTTTCCAGCGCTTGCGGCGGGGGCAGCGGAACCCCCGGCAGCGTGGTGAACAAGCGATGACTGAATTCGGCGCTGTCTTGGGCCGGGACGACAACCGGCGCCTCCAGCAACAAGGCCCATTGCTGCGCGGTGAAATCCGCCCCCTGCAACGGGCCGATGACCCCGGCCTGCGCATCGAGATACAGGGCAGGCAGCGTGTTCAGGACCGCGGCCGGCGGCACGACGCTGATGTCGAGACAGCGGCCGCCGCGGTCGTCGTCCCGCCAGCCGAGTTGCAACTCGCGCGGCGCGCCGGGGTGCAGCGGCGGACTCTGAATGTCCTGCCAAAAACACCGGCCGGTGTGGAGCATCTTGGTCAGCGCCAGAAAACCCAGCTCGCCGCGCAAAGGGTAATTACGCGAGCCCCAGTTGATTCCCTTCTGGGCCTCGATGAGCCGGCCGATGTCCTTATCCGCTTCCTTCACACAGACAGGGGAATACCACGCGGTAAAACTGTTCAAATCCGTGCGGCGGCCCTTGCCCATGCCGCCGTTTTTCAAGCGGCGGGTAATCATGAATTCCACGGACACTTCGGAAGGGGCACTCCCTGTGTGCAGGATGTAGGCAATAAACTCGGCGCCCGCCGCCGAATCGCCGCCTCCCCGATGGCCCGCCCGTGCGAACTTCTCCAGCCACGCCAGGCTGCTGCCGCCACTATCACGCTTCGCGCTATCGGCAGCGGCCTGGTACGCCAGGCAAACGGCCACCACATGCTTGCAGTTATACCCCACCGGACAACTGCACTCGCCCTCGATGTCGATCGCATCGGCGCCCATAGCGCTGACGAGAATTTCCTGTTGATAGGGAGAGTGCCCGCTGCCTTGAACCGTCGCCCGCAACTCCACTTGATTGTTAGCAAGCTCCGTCACGGACAGACCTTTCACCCGCCCCTCATCGAAATAGCGCCGCCCGCGGTTATAACTGTTTGAATCGGTGCAAGACCAAATATCGCCGCGTTTGAGTTTGCGCATTTTCAGAGAATTCAGTGCAGGGAAAGAACGCGGGATTCTATCAAACTGAGAATCGGGAAAGACAGGGCAGGGGCGGACCTATGTGTCCGCCCACCGTGCAGGTACGACTCAGCATAGTAGCCCGGATGGAGTGCAACGAAATCCGGGAATGTGCGGCACACGTTCCGCATCGCGCTGCACTCCATCCGGGCTACCGGCTGGCCTGCCTCCTGAGAATAACAACGCCTAGCTTTCGGCTAATAGGCCTATAGAAAAATTCACTGGCGCCGAGAAAATCACCGCTTTCTCTTTTAACAGAAAGAGTTACCTACCGCTCTTCATCTTGCCTCGAAACCCGGCGGCAATTTCACCCGAATTTTTTATGGACGTTATCGGAAAATTTGTGCTCGAATACCGCCGGTTGGGGGACATAACAAATACCAGCCCCCGCCATGAGAACAGCAGCATCACACCGAATGGATGCGCTGTGGATGTCGCCAACAATAAGAACCGGGGAAGGGAGAAATGACGTGCACAACACCAAGCACCAAGCACCAAGCACCAAGCACCAAGCACCAAGCACCAAGCACCAAGCACCAAGCACCAAGCACCAAGCACCAAGCACCAAGCACCAAGCACCAAGCACCAAGCAAATAGACTAATCAAGCACACCCTCGCCGCAACGCTGTTTGCTGCGGCTTCCTTCGGCCAAGCCGCCGAGTTCACTGTCAATGCCACCGGCGACGAAGCCGAGATCGATACCAATATCGGTGATGGCTCGTGCAGCACCCCGACAGGGTTTTGCACGTTGCGAGCGGCTATCCAGGAGACCAACGCCCTCGCGGGTGCCGATATCATCAACCTTGGCACAAACACTTTTGAACTTGCGCTAAACACCCCCGAAGATCTCGCCGCGAGTGGCGACCTGGATATCCGGGACGATCTCACCATCAACGGTAGCTCCGAGGCCTCCACGATCATCGACGGCAACGGCATCGACCGAATCCTGCACATTATCGGCACGGACACCACGGTCACCCTCAACAACCTCACCCTCAAAAACGGCAATAGCAGCACTAGCGGCGGCGGCATTTATAACGAGGGATTACTGACTCTAGATCACGTCACTCTGGACACCAACACTGCCGTAAGCGGGGGCGGCGCCCTCTATTCAACTGGGCCCTTGTCGATCACCAACACCACCGTGCAAAACAATACCGCCGGCAGCAACGGCGGCGGCGTTTATGTCCTCTCCAACAACGTGGCGTTGGACGTGGGCACTTTTGTTAACAACCAATCAACCTCCGGCCTCGGTGGTGGTCTGTACATCGGGCCTAGCGGATCGACCTACTACAGCACCATCATCACCAATTCCACTTTCAGCGGGAACAGCGCCCGTTATGGCGGTGGCTTGGAATCTCTGGCAACGACCTACATCAGCGGCAGCACGTTCCAAAACAACCAAGCCACCTACGCCTACGGTGGCGGCATCGACGCGGGCGCGCCGTTTTATGTCAGCGAGACCACCATCGACGGCAACAACGCGGGCAATATCGGCAGCGGCGGCGGCATCGCCACCAGCGGGCCAGTATTCGTGCTGGCCAACAGCACCGTTTCCAACAACTCCGCCGCCTACTATGGCGGCGGCATTTACGTCCACACCAGTGCGACGCAGTTGATCGTCATCGACTCGACCGTCAAACAAAACAGCGCATCACGCTATGGTGGCGGGCTCTATCACACGCCTTCGACCGGTTACAAAGCGGACATCCGTGGCGCCCTGTTCGATGGTAACAGCGCGGCATATTGGGGCGGTGCCATCTACTCCACTCGTGGCATGGACATCGCCAACTCCACCATCAGCGGCAACAGCGTCAGCGCCCCGGCAGGCACGCGCCAAGGCGGCGGTATTTACTTGGCCGGGGTCAGCGCCGCGGAGACCGTCGCGCTGAACCACGTCACCGTCGCCTACAACGGCTCCGCAGGGACCGGCGACAACCTCGCACAGGTCAGCGGCATCCTGCAATTGAAGAACAGTATCGTGGCCAACCCCGTGGCAGGCGACAATTGCGACGGCACTATCTCCACGGCGGGTTACAACTTGGTCAGCGATGGCACCTGCTTCACCGCGAGCGTCACCGATGGCAGTGGAGACCCCTTGCTACTCGCCCTAGCTGACAATGGCGGCCCGACCTTCACCCGCGCCCTCGGCACCGGCAGCCCCGCGCTCGATTCGATCGGCTCCAACTGTGCCGCCAATGACCAGCGCGGTTTCCCGCGTGACGGCAGCTGCGACAAAGGCGCCTTCGAGGCCGGAAGCGTGGCGACCGGCGGCGGCAGCCTGCAATTCAGCGCGTCTTCCTACGATGTAGAAGAAAATGTGGGCACCGCCACGCTCACCGTCAACCGTACCGGCAGCCTGGCTACCGCAGTGAGTGTTGAATACGCCACTGTCGATCTCACCACCAATCACGGCACGGGCAGCTCCGGCGACATCACCGAAACCCACGGCACGCTGAGCTGGGCGGCGGGTGAAGGCGACTCAAAGACGATCGATCTCGTTATTCACGATGAAACGAACCCCACCGCCGCCGGTGCGTGGGAAAATGACGAGACCTTCAAGGTGATGCTCTTCGGCGCCACCGGCGGTGCGGCCATCGGCGCCAACAGCGAAGCGACGGTGACTATCCTCGCCAATGACTACACGCCAGGGGAGTTCAGCTTCAACTTCAGCACAGGCTCAACCTCCGAGTCGAACGGCGGCACATACAACATCACCATCTATCGCAACGACGGCTCCGATGGACCCGCCAGTGTGGACTTCGACATCAAAGGCGGCACTGCCACGCGTGACAGCGACTACACGGTGACCACCGGGACGGTCAACTTTGCCGATCGCACTTCCTCCGCTACCGTGACGCTCACCAGGCTCGATGACACCCTCTGTGAAGGCACCGAAACCATCGAGGTGGAACTCAAGAATCCTCAAGGAGGCGCCAGCCTCGGCCAATACCCAACGGCCACTCTATCGATGAGCGATAACGAGTCCTCCGCCGGTGCGCTGCAATTCTCCAGCAGCACTGCCAGCATCCCGGAAAATGGCGGAACGCTGAACTTGACCGTTTCCCGCTTCAGCACCGGCTGCGCTGTCAGCGCCGCCTTCGCGGCAACCGACGGCACTGCCGTCAATGGCGCGGACTTCACCTTGGCCTCCGGCCGCGTAAATCTCGCAGCGGGTGTAAGCAGCACAACCATCCCGGTCACCATCACCAATGATCTCGTCTACACCGGAAACCGCAACTTCTCCGTCACGTTGAGCGACCCCACCGGCGGGGCAAGCATGGGTACCAACGTCACATCCACGGTGACCATCACGGAGGACGACTCACGCCCAGCCGTGGGCTTCAATCCCAACGCGCGAAGCGTGGATGAAAGTGCCGGCACCGTGACCATTACCGTGGAACGCACCGGGAACACAAACGGCGCCGTCTCCGTTGATTACGCCCTGGCCTCCGGGGGCACTGCCACGGCATTGAACGACTTCACGCTGACCAACGGCACGCTCAACTTCGCAGATGGTGAAATCAGCAAGACCTTTGACGTGACCCTCATCGATGACAACACCGATGAACCGAATGAAACAGTCAAAATCGCCCTTTCCAACGCCACTAACGGCGCGACGATTGGAACCAATAGCAACATCATCGTCACCATCAACGACAACGATGTTCCGCCGCCTGTGCCGGCCACTGGGACGTTCAATTTCTCATTGCTGAGCTACGCGAAGAACGAAGGCGATCCTTTCTTCAACATTGCCGTCCAACGCCAGAACGGCAGCACCGGCGCCACCACCGTCCCCTATACGATTTCGGGGACGGCGACACAGGGAGACGACTACACCCTGGCGGGCACGCTCGACTTCGCCGACGGCGATACCACGAAATACATCACCGTGACGGTGATCGACGACGTAATCGAGGAAGGCAACGAAACCATCATCCTGACACTCGGCGCCCCAACTAATGGCGGCTTGATCAGCATCACCGGCTACCAGACCACCATTACGATTTTCGCCAACGACAGCACCGGTGGAGGTTCTGGCGGAAGCAGTGGAGGAAGTGGTGGCAGTAGCGGTAGCGGTGGTAGCGGAGGAGGTGGCGGCGGCGCCATGCACCCCCTATTCCTGCTGAGCTTGCTGTTGATACCGGCAATCAGAAGACGATTGGAATAAACGCTTAACGGGCTACGGCCTTGCTGCCGTAACCCGTTTTTTTCAACACAACAAACTCAAACAACCCAGGGGAGAAAACATGAAAAAACGTTACGTAGTACTGATAGCCGCCGCGAGCATTCTCACGGCGTCTTGCGCGTCAATGGTCGCCAAAACCGAGACCAGAAGTTACATGGTGAAAATCGACGTCGATGGGGAATCCGTGCAACCAAAGGCACTGGCGGACGACTTGAAGGATGTGCTCGCAAGACGCGCAGGCAACATGAACGTGGATATGCGCTTCATGCCGGATGTTATCCCGCCTGCACCGGCCGGCGGCATCGTCATGAAACCCATGAACTTCGGTCCGGTAAGCATGGTATTTATGCAATGCGCCGATGCGAGCATCGCAAACATCTCGAACGG
>Ga0299912_10001386_pt1 | contig 19558 bp, 21 predicted proteins | sample RVTome_2_FD_207667 | JGI IMG/M metagenome (GOLD analysis project Ga0299912, IMG submission 207667) | Soil microbial communities from uranium-contaminated site in the Upper Colorado River Basin, Wyoming, United States - RVT95D214 (version 2) ... | reverse complement strand
GCTTTTCCATGTCTGACTCTTTGATTCGTCTAGCGGCCATTATTCCCTCTTTAGATAGGTAGTGTTGAACCATGTCGTCTACGCCTTTCTGGCAGAACACAACATCCGCGCCTGAAGCTTTGATCTTGGTCACCATCTCTTTCAGCATGCTGTCCTCTTGATCTAGGAAAGCTTTCATCTGGTTCGGATCGCGTATACGTATTTCGGCGCTCATTTCGGTTTTCTCAATCTCCAACGCCGAATCCAAAAGTGCGATTTTCGCGTTCTCTTTCTTTCGAGGCATCCCAGGGTGAACGACTTCTTTGTCCACAATTATGCCTCTGACGAGTTGCGTTTCGATGAGGCTTTTTCCAGTTTTCTTCACGAGTTGTATGTTATCTATGTCGGCTATTATCTTGTCTCCGCGTTTCTCGGCGATTTGCTTTACAGCTTCTATGGCTATTTCCGCAAAGTGTTCTTTAGCGCCGCCCACTGCTTTGCTGCCCATGGACGTCAAAGCGACTTTCATCATGGTTTTGCGGTCTTCAACGTCAACTAGCACCGCAATCTTCTCCACGACTTCGATGGCTTTTTGTGCCGCTTTGCGATATCCACTGACAAGTATTGTTGGGTGAATGTTCTGGTCCAAGAGTTCTTCTGCTTTTTTCAAAAGTTCGCTGGCTAACACCACGGCGGTTGTCGTTCCGTCACCAACCATGTCATCCTGAGTTTTAGCGATTTCCACCATCATTTTCGCCGCTGGATGCTCCACTTCCATTTCCTTCAGAATTGCTGCCCCATCGTTTGTTATTGTTATATCGCCTAAACTGTCAATGAGCATCTTGTCCATGCCGCGAGGTCCCAGCGTTGTCTTTAAAACTTCTCCGATTACGCGAGCTGCCATAATGTTGTTTCTTTGGGCTTCTTTCCCCCTGCTTCGAGAGGTCCCCTCCTTCAAAATAAGCACAGGTTGACCACTTTGGGTTTGAGTTAAATATGCCACCTTATTCCCTCCTCAGATCCTATTGTTAATAATCATCTTGTTGCTAATATTGTTGCCTCATTTTTTCTTCAGCTACCTCAGCCTTCCTGAAGAACTATGATGAGCTTTCCAGTTTTTTGTTGAAAACTGCAAACTGAGCCTTGTCGACCGCGTACAGCGCGCTGGTTTGTCCCGAAAATGGTTAAAAATGGTTATAAGTCAGATTTAGCTTGTTAAAGCTTGAAATGGACCTCTTTGATGGACGTATACTGGCTGCGCTTAAAGACAGCAAACCCAAAAGCTTCACACCACTCCAAATCCAAGTAGGCTTCAGCCACAACACCCTGCAACAACACCTCACCCGACTGGTTGAGAAAGGCCTTGTTCTAAAGGAAAAAGACCCTGCGAAGGGTTTCGGAAGACCCAAATACGTCTACCACGTCCCGTCCAGGACTGCTAAACAGGTAGTGTCCGCGTTAGAAGACCCCAATGTGGAATTGGTGACCATGCCGTTTAGCCGAGTTAAGCATATTTGCAGGTTTGAGAAGGGCGGTTGGTGCAAAGAGAAGAAGGCGTCCTGTTCGCCTCAAATTTGCCCCCAAATTAGAAAATAAGACTTATAACCACTTTAAACCAATAAAGGGACAAGCCAGCGCGCTGAATCAAAGGGAGAGAATAAAAGCCGTTGTTGAAAAATCCTGATGCGTTACAAGCGCGAGCGCTATACGCAACGCACGCTACCTTTTTCATTTGTATTTTATTTTAAATAATAGGATAATAAGAGCTTGGATAAAACCAAAAAAATTGGCGATTATGATGGGCGAATTTTTCATCAAAATTCCATAAACGAGCCACAAAAATATGCTACCGGAAAATATTATTATCATTCCAAGAGAAATGTCTTTGGTGGATTTAGTCTTTAAAACCCTCAGTAATTGGGGAAAAAGCGAAATCCCTCCCAGTGCAGCTGCTGCCAACCCAATTATGGTTATGTAATCCATTCCTCTTCCGCCCTCTACGGTATTTGACCCATTATTGAATAACCGGGAACGCCCAATATACTTACTGCTAATAAGGTTACGCGCATATTCCAGAAAATAGCGCGCATTTTGATTGTTTTTTGGAGGGCAAATAATAAGTGTATTCCCTCAAGAAGCTCCTAATCAAGAAGTAACCAAGTATTATCATTATAAGAACAACAATTATTACAAAGACTATTGGAAGCCATGGCATAAACGTCACCTGATTACAAACTGCTAATCTCAATAATTGTCTAAATATAACTTGCCTTCGGCTTTTGGGTTTCAAAAAGCATAATAGCAAACCAAAAGAACTAATTAGAGTAGCACCGAGCGATTCTAAATGAATGAGAAACATCCTGAAAATGCTGCAATTGAAATAGTTGAAACGGAAGAAGAAAGCGAACAAGACGACGAAATCACCTTAAGACTTTTTGTCAATGAGGAAATTGTGTCTTGGGCTAAGACCTTACTGTACAGTTTTTTGGAAGAAATACATACTGCACATGGGGAAAAGCGTAAAGGGTATGGCGGAAAACTGCTTGCCCACATAGAGAAAAATGCTAAGGCACATGGTGCTACCACAATGAAGACTTGTGACATTGACCCTTGCAATGATGAAGCAGTTGGTTTCTTTAGAAGTATGGGCTACGGACTTCGATCAATTGAGAATTATGCAACATGCTTTTTAGAAGGAACAAAAAGACTTTAGAAAACACCTCCTACCTCCTAGGTAGTTTGGAAACTGTACCTTTCTCTGATTTTCTTAAAAAAATAGTGCCTAATTGATAATTCCTTGAAGACAGAATAGGTTCTATCTTTGTTCTTTCTGCAATGACAATCTCCTCGCAGTTTCTTTAGAAATCTTTTCAAGACCTTCAGCTAACTCCGCACTGCTGACCTCATCTAACGGATACCATTTTCCATCCTTATCCATGAATACAAGCTGCAGTTTTCTAGCGCCCCTTTCTTCACTTCCTTTTCAAAAGTCAGAAAGAGACAGAAACCGAAGACATCTATGATGAAAAACAGAGAGAAAAAAATGCTGGATGAAGATGAAATCACTGCTGCCGAAAACGCGTTCATGCAAGGAAGAGAGATGACGCCAGAAAAGAAAAAACGCCCACATATAAAGACTCAGTTTCAGTTCAACTCGTTTTGTTGACCGCTGAGGAATTGCGTAGATTCTTTTTTGTAGGGAAATGTAAAGCCATTAGAACACGATAGCGTATGAAAACACGTTTGTTATCCTAATCACAATGCACTGGCTTGCGCGTCACCCTTCTCTACATAGTCTTGAGAGTGGAATCCATTTTACTATACTTCCATCAGAAGGGGACATTCCAGCTCCCGTCTCCCCCTCATAACACCCTTACTTGGGCAGTGTGGGGAAGGGCTGGTTTTCCCTGACGCCTTTTTTCGCGCAAGGCGACCTTAAAATGAAGTTACTGGGAAATGAAAGAGAAGCGTGGATCTATTCTTCCTTGGCAATCCATGTTCTTACGGCTTCTTCAACCGCTCGGGTCAAGTCGCCCTTTTTTCCGCCGAACCTCTCAACGGTCTTAAACCTGAGCTGCTTCTCCAGCTCATCCGAGAGCTCCACGCTTATACGACCCATTTTCAATCGACAACTTTTATCAGAGTTTTTATGCACGGTTCGCACGTGTCAGAAGTTTTTCCAATAAGCGAATTGCCAGACGCCAAATTTCACGTTTGTTTTTGTTATCATTATTCTTTCACCTTAATTCGCTTATCCACATAACATCATATGTGTATACGCGCTTATAAGAGTATTGGTTTACAGGTTTAAGCGTTTAAACGCTAAAAATACTATTTGAAAACATGAAGCCGCTAGAGAACGTGCATGAGGAGAACCTGATATCTTTACTTTAGTCTCGGACCCCGTTTGGCGTATTTTTGTGCATGAGAAAACGCGCGTTGTATTTATTCACTAAGGCTCTCTTGTTTACAACGTTGAGCTGCTTGAAGAGGAAATCAAATTTATTCTCGATTTCAGCTGCAATCGCATCACGTGTCTGTTGTGGTAGTCTCATAATTTCTTTCTTGAATGGGCCCAACGCTTTTTTTCGGGTCTTGTAAAGGAATTGTTCTTTAGTTTCGCCTTGTTTAGCCTCGCTTGCGGCATTGAATTTTAGCCATTCGTAAATTCTCTTCTTTAGATCAGCTGGAAAGTGCTCTGATTCGTAAATCATGTTCTGGAACTCCGTGGCCAAATGCACTTCAGCGGTCTCGCATTCGACAAACTTGTGGAATGCCTCTGGAGGCAGGGTTGATGCTCCATGCTGCACAGCTCCAGCCAGCCCATATTCTCTGCGGACCATCTCCGAAAGAGTTTTCAACGTGTTAAAGTCAAGCTTGATCTGCGCGATTGACCCGTCAGGCAGGACAACGCCGCCATGAGTGGTCCCTGTCTGAACTGAAATCTTACTTGTGCCAGCCAAACCCTTGCCTAGCTTGTCTTCAAGGCCGGACATAAACGCGTGCAGGTCTTCAGGCGTCGAATTCTGGTGCCCGATCTCGCCAATCTCTCCACCCACTGAAATTGTAATCCCTCTTGGCTCAGCACGGCGGATGAACTGCGTGAGCCTTGCGCAGACCTCATAATTCAGAAGCTGTTGTTCTTTCAAATCAGGTTTGGACACATCGACAAGCGTTGATGAGTCAATATCGATATTATAGAACCCCGAACTAATCGCGTCCCCGATTAAAGCCTGCAAACCTTCAATTTCCTTATCAGGATTCTCTTTGAACTTGGCGGCGTTGACCTGAAAATGGTCTCCTTGGATAAAGACTGGTCCAGAATAGCTTTCCCTTATAGCTGCTGCCAGAACCATGCTTGCGTATTCAATCGGCGGTTGATTGGTATAACCGATCTCAGACCTGGCAATCTCGAAGACGAAGGCGCCAGAACCATTTTTGTCTGCCACTCTAAATATCGCGCGAGCCAGATCATAAGTCATGCTCCTCAGATTTATCGCAGGGACTGTGAAACCGCTGAATTCGCCCCTGCCGCGAGCCATATAAAATTCATGGATGCTTGAGGGATAAACCCCCTCTTCGTATGCAACGTCAAAGATCTTTTTGGCCAATTGCCTCTTTTTCGGTATATTATCGTTCATGACCAATTCCATTACAGTTTTCTCAACATCAAACGATTCTCTTCCCATGATATACCCCCTTCCTCAAGTCAATGCTTAACTTACCCACATCCAATTCTCTTATTTGAATATTAAATAGTACTGCGCGCATGCGCCTGTGAAGCTCTTATTTCAACCATTCCCTTTTCGGGCTTCTCCTCTATTCTCTTTCTTTCTTCGCTTTAGATGAAGGCACGGCCTATTCGCCCACCAATGGTTATTTTTCCGCCTTTCAGCATGATTTACGCCGCGTTCAAACACAAGTTAGCCAGAATTCTCTTCATCGATGCGGCGTCCGTCATCAGTTTCGAAAAGCTTTTGCCTTCGTGTGGCTAGCTTAGGGCAGTCACATAAGCTTAATGAGGTTCCCTGCAATTGATACTCTTTGAGTCGGGTCGACGCATCCTAGAGTAGGCGTGAAAATTATGTCCGGAATATTATGTGATATCTGCAAGACGAGACCTGCAACAGCTGAAGTTACCGTGTTAGAAAATGGCAGGAAAAAAGTTTTACATGTCTGCGGACAAGATTTGCGAAACCTCCAACAGCAGTCTGCTTCACCCTTTGACCGAATGTTCGGTGGCGCCTTGTTAGATAATTTGTTCCAAGACGTTGACGAGTTCGGGGACTTTTCCTCAAGATTGGGATATCCATTGCCTCGTCATCGTGAAGCAGTGGATATTGACCAGTACCTTTCTGCGCACACAAAGGAATTGCTTCAAGAGGCAGCCCAGACAGCTTTGAGGTTCAAACGTGACGAAGTGGATACGGAACACCTGCTCTATGCAATTTCCGATAGCGATGTTGTTAAAGAAATTTATAGGCAGTTCAAAGTCAACCCGGATGAAATAAAAAACTACATTGAAGCAAACACGCCTAAAGGCGAGAGGGAAGTCAAGAAAGGCGAAGCACCCCAGCTGTACATTTCGCCAAGAGTCAAAAACGTGTTCGAACTAGCTTTCCAAGCAGCTCAAGAGCTCGGCCACAGCTACGTTGGTCCAGAACATCTGCTTGTCGGACTTATTGAAGAAGAAGATGGCATGGCAGGGGACCTTCTCCGCAAGTACGGATTGTCGCCAGAAGCAGTCAGGCAAAAAATCATCAAAGTCGTCGGCAAAGGAGCCCAAGAAGGACGCGTAGAAACGCAAAGTACCACACCTCAGTTAGACAAATACTCGCGGGATTTGACAAAGCTTGCCCGAGAAGGAAAGCTCGATCCAGTCATTGGTCGCGCCGATGAAATTGAGACAACAATTGAGATTTTGGCAGAAAGAGCCAAGCCGCCTCAAGTACACGTCGGCTGTAACAGCTGAGCCCCTAGAAACGTTATCATGCCAGCGCCTAACGTCCGCATCATCCAACAAGTATTGGTATTTGCGTTTTGAGGGGGGAGAAGACTTTGCGGTGGGCAACATAAACGACTATTTGAAGGGTTTACCATAAAAGCGTTGTGGGGACTCGAACCGAATTGGGAGTGGGCCGAGCCGGATTCGAACCGGCGACCTTTCGGTTATCAGCCGAACGCTCCAGCCGTGCTGAGCTACCGGCCCCCGCACGCAGCAACAACAGTTTAATAATATGTTAATTAATAAGAATTTTCGTAACTGCTTTAATAACTCATGGTGCTATCCCTACAAGAAGGGCCCGTAGCCTAGCACGGCATAGCTTCGAAGTGGTGACATCACCTTTAAGTTTTCTCTCAGCGAAATGCAATCTCCTCTTTTTTTATATTTCATTGTTTGAGTTTCACGATTCGACAGAGTCTCTCTGGACTTGGCTGCCCGGGTTTTACTACGTACATCCGGGAGGCCTCTCGGGAATGTACTCGGTAATTATTCTGGAAGCCTAGACTTCTAGAAACCTGGAATTTACTACGTACATGCCTGGAATCCCGGGGTTGTACTCGGTAATTGTGGTTAAGGCGTTATGGTTTTTGCATTAGGGTTCGGGAGTTAAATCACTTTTCAAAAGTGATCCTCCACAGATTACATAATGGGTGATATTGCCGAGGCCTGTTGGAGGCGATGCAACCTTTCATTCTTCCTTCTCTCCGGTTTCCCCTTTTCCGTTTTAAGCATTGGATACCCCAGTCAAGTATCTGGTGGTTGGAAAACCGAAAAGCTGACTTCAAGAATCTCTATAGGTTATTTGTTGTTTGTGGGTGTTTCTAGTATTTTGAGTGCTTGAAGCAGAAGCGTGGTCTTCGGGTTCTCCTTGTTCAGCTTGATCAAACGCGTTCTCCCATAGTGCTCGTCGAAGATTACGTTTTCTTTTTGCAGAATTTGGAGGTGTTGGTTGACTTGGCTGTAGGTGCTGTTGACTTTGCGCACGAGGCTCATGACGTTGAAGCTGCCCGTTTTCCAGAGTACCTTCAGAATCTTGCGTCGGCATGATGAAGCAAGCAAAGCGCCAAGGTCCACAAACACAGCCTCCTTTCATAGTGGGGAGCTTTAGTGTTGGTTTTCGTGCTTATAAGCGCCCTGCGGGAACGAGTGTCTAAGGCAGTGGAGGGGTGGGTTGAAGTGAAATCGCTTTCACTTTCACCTGTTTTTCCATGAAAACGTTCACTTTCACTTATCTCTGTGTTACCGTAACTTTTCGTCTTCCTTAAATATCTGGTCGGATGAAATGGACCTGCGAGGCGCTTTTCTCTCCGAGAATGAGGAAAACGCGCTTCAAATCCTGAAGCTGACTGCTCCGGAGGCGTGTCACCGCCTAGCCCCAAGTGAAGGGCAGAAAGAGAACAGAATAAGAAAAATACGCAAAAACTGAGGAAAAACAAATGGAAAAAAGGAAAAAAATTGTAGCAGTTGTTTTAATTGTTGCGCTGGCTTCACTCATGTCCTCTGAAGCATTGCGTATCACGCTAGCCGACACGCAGGGAGGAATATGCCGTCCCTATCAAGATGCTGGTCAAGATCTAAAAGGAGATTGCTATTACAGTATGTGCGTACATTTAAATCCCTACCCCGCTGGAGGCACATATGATGCTTGGATATCAACAGCCTCCGCTGCATATTATGATCTGGATGAACCATATCCTGAAGATCCTGATTATGAATGCGGATTTCGTCAGTGCCGCTGGGAACACGTGGCTGGAACTGGTGGATATTTCGAAATGAGGGGGCCGCTCAATTGCATGTGTTGCGTTGATGGTGACAACATCCATTATGTGTATGAGTATGATGATCCAGAGTGGGGTTACATTTACCCCTGGTATGCCTTGTATAGGGTCTTTAACTTTACTAGCGATGATAACCAAGATCCTCGTTTAGAGTCAGTTGAAGGCTGGAACATGCAAGTTTACAATGACCCACCTAATTGGCCTGCATACTATTGGATCAGCTCATACACCGATCCGGATTATGTGACCGCTTGGTATAACACCACGGGCCGTTAGAGGCGGCGATGACTATGACTAAAAACTCAAAAAATAACAGGCATCACAAAAATGTTGTCAATACAAAAATGAAACACTGCCTATCAGTACTCACCACCATTCTTATTGCAACCTCAATCACAATATATTGTTCGCTGGAATTAGCTCCATCTTCCGTGCAAGCTGCAATGACCGCAGAGCCTGAAACACAGTTTAAACTTGATGTAGCATATGCCTATGTGGGAGAGTTCACAGTTAATGCTTCGTATACAGATTCCAATGGTTTTCTGATGTCTCGTATCAGCCAGTATCCGTCTACAATCGTTTTAAATATCACGCGCGTCCCGGGCGTAAAGATTGCATCTTGTGACGCTGTAATCGAGGTGTATAGGGTTCAAATCTCCACAGATACAGGAATAGTGGAAAACCACGTATATAATGTAGGCACTAATTACTCATCCTTCTCAGAGCCAGAACTACTCTCTTTCATCCCGCACGTCAATGACTTAATCAAACCATCAGAGTATATGTCAGCTAAAGGAGGCATGTACCTCAACTGGACAGAGAACCAATCTATCTTGACTCCGAGCATCGGTTCCGCAACTATCTATTCAACTCTCAACAGCACGTCCGGATTATGGAGCGTTGGAAAACCCAATGAGATCTTCGTTACTGTCGATAGAATTGGCTATATAACAATGAATGATGGATTGATTTCGGCTTACAAGGACGCAGCAACCAAAACAGCAACGACAGCCAAGCTTGACAACTATGAAAATGGTTTTCTTCATAATACTTTAGTACCAGCAGCTGAACTGCCGCAAACAACTTTATTCGATCCAACTGCCATTATCAAACTCGTTTCATAGCCACTAAATCAACACCTCAATTCACTCCCCATTTTTTTGACGACAAAAACATCAAGTTTAATAGGAATCAATCAACCTATCAATCGCTGAAAACACAAGCTTATTGTGAATCTCTGTAAGTTCATGTACTTATGTATGAACTTTTTAATTGCAGACAAAGAAATCACGCATATGGCAGCTCCGATCAAGGTACCTAAAAGAAAATGCATATATGCTTTTTTATACTAAAAGATATAGGGTGCCATTATACAATGCACCACCCGTGTATGCTTGCAGGTGTACTCTGTACAGTTATTTTTTTAAGCTTGCTCTTTGCTCCTTTTGCGTATGCTGGTGTGTCAACGTGGAGTTTGTACACATATGATATTAATGTAGGAACGAGTAATTCTGCACTTTCTCCAGCAGAGCTATGGAATTTCACTGTTGCTAACTTAACAGCCAACACCCTCAGCTTGAGCTGGTGGGAGCCTGAGGTAGCTAATGGGATAGCCTACCTGTGTAACACTGAAACCTACCTTATACCAGACGAACCACACCTGTATCCCTCTGATACTCCCTTACCTCATATGCTTGGAACCACCTACGCCATAAACATAACAAGCGGCAAAGAACTGTGGAATCTCACTGGCACAGGCAGTTTCCGTTCTCTCTCCATAATTGACGGCGTAGCTTACATGTCCACAAGCGATTCAACAGTCTTCAACGGGCAAAGCGCAGGCGCCAGCTTCTACGCCTTGGATGCCGTCAATGGTACTCTAGAATGGTCAGTCCACTTCGATGGCGACAGCAGGTGGTCAAAGATTAACGATAATATGCTTTACGTCTATATTCTGGCTACTAATTCTCCTTCTTGCGTTTGCGCTGTGAATATGAATAATGGCAGTGAACTTTGGAGGTGGAAAGCGGACTATAATGACCTGCTTTCACTTGCTGTGGTCGGTGAGGGCGTAATCTACTTCGGCTCATACGACAGCAAAAACAACCACTATTATGCTGTTAACGCTACGTATGGCACCGAGCTGTGGCGCATCCCGGTTGATGGCAGGGTCACTGGAATTTCCAGTGTCGATGATGGCGTAGTTTACTTTAACTCAGATAAAGCATCTTACGCCTTGAATGCTCAGAACGGCGAGCAGCTCTCGGATGCCTTTAACAGCACCAAACTTGGGGTTTATTCTGTTAACGGAACTACCTTCGGGATTATTGGCTGCATTGATGATACAATCTACTTAAGGAGTTCAAATGGTACTTTAGTTGCCTTGGACGCTGTAAGTGGTGAGCAATTATGGAGCTATGATGCAGGTGGCTATGGGTCTTCCATAATTAGCGATGGCGTCGTTTACTATCATTTGGGCAACACTCTTCACGCCTTGGACTCTTCGAACGGTAGCAGCCTTTGGAAATATACCAACAGCGGTTGGTCGTTTCTAACGGTCGCGGAGGGCACTGCGTTTTTCGCGGCAGGCACCACGGTCTACGCCTTGAATGTTCCCTCAGTTACGGACCCCTCATCTAATCTACCTCCATTTCCAACAACATGGATTTTGATTGCCGTAACAATAGTTGTTGTTGTAGGCATAGGTCTACTAATCTACTTCAGGAAGCGGAAGAGATAAGGGCGGGTTTAACGTATTGTTATATGGTGCTGAAACGCGAACGTGAGGCTGAGCACTCGTGATCAAGAAAAGCTTGGCGTTGCTGCTTGTTCTCGTTTAGACCGTAACAGCGTTTATGGTTATCGCTGGATCCGCGTTGTCTTCTGCGGAAGCATTTGGGAACTCTCGGAGTGCCAAGGCTCCTATGCCCCAAGCGGCGAGCGGTCCTTGAACGATACCTGAAAGGCAACTCTGACGCTGTTGCAAACTTACTGGGCGAAAACTCTGACAAGTACGTTAAGGTTTATGCTCCAATATCCGAGCGACTCTATGGCAGCGACAAAGAATGGGAACCAATAGAAATCTCTGAAACTGACCCCGACTACAGTGAGAAAATGAGCCGCTATGGCGCTGAAGGCTATGAGGAGTACAACTACAACCGAACGACGGGCAGGCACTATTTACGGAAGGAGAAGAACTGTTGGTAATACAAGAATCAGGTTATATTGTTTCCAGCCAAGAAATCCAAAAAGCCCATATTGCACAGATGCTAAAATGTAAGTATTCCAACATAGAAGCATGGAAAAGGGCCCGTAGCCTAGCACGGATTAAGGTGTCGGCCTTCGGAGCCGGAGATCTTGGGTTCAAATCCCAACGGGCCCGCCAACACCTCCCGCAGGCTTAGGCAGGAATACTTTTCAAGTACCTGTTCCAGAGGTAAGCAGCTGCGTAGCCAGCTGAGATTCCGCTGCCTGCAGCCACGAAAATCACCAGCCCGGACATCATAAGGTTGAAGGTAACAACCCGCAGGTAAACGGCGAAGACGTAGTAGCTTAGGAAACCGATTATTGCTGTGCTGAACGCCATGGCAAGCATTACCCTTTTTCGGTTCACACCATCTTTTGCAGGAGTTGCTTTAAAGGCAAAAGCAAAAGCATCCACCATAACGCCGAACAGAAAAGTGAAGAGAAAAGTGAACGGACCAAAACCAGAGCGCGCCAGCGCTGACAGAACTCCGCCGACGAGGCCTACGTAAGTGGCACCTGCTTTTCCCACAAAAAAAGTTGCTAAGGCAAGTATGACAGCTTGAACCACTATGAGCAGATAGCTAATAGGCGGAGGCACGAAAAAGTTTGTCACGAATATTATTGAACTGAAGAGTGCTGCGATGAACAACCGCTTAGCCTTCTGCATCATAGCCTCACGCTCAAATAAAACAGCGTTTCAGTTTAAAAAACCTTGATGTGGCAATACCCTGCGCGGCAAAGCTGCCACTCTAATCTTGTGCGTTCCAGCTTGATTGCTATTGTTGCATGTCTGTTGAACACCAAACTCGGTTTTTAACGGAAACTATAAATTGGCAAGCTACACTAGAAAGTAAATGTTTTAGTATTTGACTTATAGGTGTGTAAGAGGGATTTGGGATGAGCACTCACGCAGAAGATTTAAAACTCCGCTTGATGACCATCGAGCTTTTAAGAACTGCAAAGTATAAACGAAACATCACGTACCGCGAATTAGCCTCCAAAACAGGCTTACCCGTCACTGTCCTGAGCAGATACGCTAAAGGGCACGTGCTGCCAAACACTACGCGGGCGAAGCAACTGTGGCGGGTGCTGACGAAACTCGTCGGCTTGGAAACTGAACTACGAAACAGAATAAAATTCGATGAAACAGGCTACTTTGACAACACCGAGATAATAGGCGATTACAACATACTCCAACAAGCCGCAAACCACGCTCTCGCAAATTTTGCTGGAAAACGAGTGACCAAAATCGTAACTGCCGCCGTTGACGGCATTCCTTTGGCCACGATGGTTGCCAACGCCCTAGGCGTAAACCTTGTTGTAGCTAAGAGAAACAAGGAAGTCGGCGTCAAAGCCTTTCTGGACGAGACGTACATTCTGGGAAAAGATTCAGGTGTAACTGTAACGCTTTTTATTCCCAAAGAAGCGATTAAAAAACGAGACAGCGTTCTGGTGGTGGATGACATGATTAAAAGCGGAGAAACTCAGGAAGCGCTAGTTAACCTCGTCAAAAAGTCGAAAGCTGAAATTTCAGGTGTTTTCTCGCTGATTGCCGTTGGCGATGAATGGAAGAAAAGATTGAAGTTCAGCAATGGCGCCCCAGTTGAAGTCGTCACCTACCTTAAATCACCCCTCGGAACAGACTAAGTTTAAAGCAACTTTCTTTGCTGTTGCTTCCGAAATATTAAACAACCCCTTACACGTAAGAAACCTAAACAATCAGCGAGGCTCCTTGAATGCGGACAATCGAATGGCGAAACGGAACCGTTTTCACGTTAGACCAGACCAGACTTCCCCACGAAACAATAACTTTGGAAATTACAACATGCAACCAGATGGCTGAAGCTATCAAGAACCTGCGCGTCAGAGGCGCACCATTACTAGGCGCAGCCGCAGCCTTCGCCTTGGCTTTAACAGCCTACCACTCGAAAGCCACAAGCAACGAAGCGCTCCTATCTGAATTGGAAAACGCGGCAAAAACCATAAAGAGTACGAGACCAACTGCCGTGAACCTTTTTTGGGCAGCAGACAGAATACTAAGCAAAGCGCGAGGTTTTTCTGGAAAAGCCGACGCGTTGAAGGCATTCGTGGTGCAGGAAGCGCAGAGAATTGCGGATGAAGACGCAGAAGCGAATCATGCGATTGGCAAGAATGGCGCTGAGCTCATCAAGGACGGCGATGTCGTCTTGACGCACTGCAATGCTGGCGAGTTGGCAACGGTTGAGTACGGCACCGCGCTAGGCGTGATAAGGGCAGCTTGGCAGCAGGGAAAGAAGATTACAGTAATCGCAACAGAAACGCGTCCGTTACTGCAAGGCGCGAGGCTTACGGCTTACGAGCTTAAACGCGACGGAATACCAGTTACGTTGATTACGGACAACATGGTTGGCTACGTCATGCAAAAAGGACTCGTGAACCGGGTTGTGGTGGGCGCGGACCGCATAGTCCAAGACGCTGTGGTTAACAAGATTGGCACCTTCACCGTTGCAGTATTAGCCAAAGAGCACGGCGTGCCCTTCTACGTGGCGGCGCCGAAATCCACCTTCGACTTAAAGCGCAAAGCAACAGATGTTATCATCGAAGAGCGAAACCCAGCAGAAGTCACGCACATTGGCGGTCAGCAAATCGCTGCAAGCGGCGTAAGCGTTCTTAACCCAGCTTTTGATATCACGCCATTGAAGTACGTTTCCGCTATAATCTGCGAAAGCGGCGTTTACCGCAAGAAGGATTTTGCCAAGTTTAAGACTAATAGTTCATTGTGATTGGCGTTTGCTGCGAGCATCTTTGAAACTGTATTCCCCAAAATGGGAATATGCTGTATAAGTTAAGAATACTTTTGATTCCTCTGCACGGTGCAGCCTTTGCTTGCTGGACGTTCGACATTAGCATCATCTATTATGCCATAGACGTTCTGCGTGAAGCGAATCTTATCAAGAGAACGATAGAATAGATAACGCCTCTGTGAGTTATAGAAAAAGAAAAGTAATAACGTTAATTAGTTAACTCTTCAAGAGTAACAGGTCAGATAGTTGATAACAAATGAGTGATAACAAAGAGACACCGACCAGTTCAGAATTTAAAACCACTGGGGTGCTTGCGGAAAAAGGCGTCAAAATAACCGAACAGAGCAGTGTTGATGCGCTTTCGCAACGGGGGTATGGTACGGCGGAAAACGACATTTTCACGCTTGCCTTTTACGAAGCACTTTACCTTTTAGACAAGGAAATGTTAGAGGTTAAAGATGAAAAAGGCGAGGAAGTGGATTTTCAAAGCCTTCTCCGATGCTACGAAGGAATTGACGCGAATGCGTGGGTTAACTATTTGGTTTATCGGGATTTGCGAAGCCGAGGCTACGTTGCCAGAGAAGGCTTCGGCGCAGGAATTGACTTTCGCGTCTATGAACGAGGCGCCTACGGCAAAGACACTGCCCCATACCTTGTCATGAGCACTCAAGAGGGTACGCCTGTGCCAATACAAGACCTGACGAACGCTATGCTGCAGTGCCAGAGCCAAAAAAAAGAGTTGATTTTGGCTGTGATGAACCGCAGAGGAGAAATAGTTTACTACTCAGTCTCACAATTAACATTCAAGTAGCTTGGGGAATTTGCCATGCCGACTTTCCAAACTGTCCGCGGAATGCGCGATTTGCTGCCTGAAGAAGCCGAAAGGCTGAACCGCGTCATCGCCAAAGCCAGAGAAACAGCTGAACTCTACGGTTACAGGGAAGTGATAACGCCCGTAGTTGAGCCGTACGAGCTGTTAAGTGCTAAGTCTGGCGAGGAAATCCGCCAGCGCATGTTCACCTTCAAAGACTTGGGCGACCGCACAGTAGCGTTACGACCAGAATTCACCGCTTCCATAGCGCGTTTAGCCACAACTGCCTTAAAGAACGAGCCTAAACCTCTCAGAACCCTCTCAGTAGGCAGCGTTTACCGATACGACGAGCCGCAACGTGGGCGTTACAGGGAGTTTTGGCAATCAGACTTCGAAGTAATCGGTTCAAGCAAGCCCGAAGCAGACGCAGAAATAATTCTGCTAACGAATACCCTGATGAAAGCCGTAGGCTTAAGGAGCTACGCTTTCAAAGTGGGGCACATCGGCGTGCTCAGGGGAATTCTCAGCCAAGAAAACGTGGATGATAAAACTCAAAATGCCATTCTGCAACGCATGGACAAAAAAGAATACAATGAAGCCTTTACGCTGATTGCATCAGAGAAATGCCGAACACTTCTTCAAGGACTACTGGAGCTGAAGAGCGGCAATGTATTCGAAACAGCGGAAAAAATAAAGGAGCACGTAGAAGGCTATAGCGAGGCTATGGCTTCCGCTGAGAACTTGCTCGACATTTTAACGCTAGTCACCAAAAGCGGGTGCGAAATTGCAACTGTAGAGCCGTGGTTTGCTAGAGGCTTAGAATATTACACGGGAATGATTTTTGAAGTGTACATCCCAGAGTTGGACATAGCCTTAGGCGGCGGCGGACGATACGACAGGCTCATTGAAGCTTTCGGAGGCGAAGCGACGCCAGCGACAGGCGTGGCACATGGATTAGACCGAATAGCCCTTGCAATGCAAACGCAGAACACTGCTCAAAAGATTAAACAATGCAAGAGAGTGGCAGTGATTCCCGTCAAGGAAGAGAGGAAAGGCGAGGCATTAAAGATTACCCAAATGCTCAGAGCCGCAGAGATACCCGTGGAGTTTGAGGTTATGGGGCGGAAAATGGCTAAAGCGTTGGAAGATGCTGATAAACGGCAAGTTGACTACGTGGTGATAGTGGGCGAAAAAGAACTCCAGCAAAACGCAGTGGTTCTTCGGAACTTGGCGAAACGGGAGCAAACAGTCGTTGCAATCAGCGAGTTAGCGGAGAAAATTAGAAGTTAAAACGAAACAAAAAAAGAAGGGCTCAGGCTGTTTAGAGCCTTTTGATGTACCGGTTGACTTCCCACTCGGTTACTTGCATTCGGTAGAGGTCCCATTCTTTGCGTTTTTCTCTGAGGAAATTCTCGAAGGCAGTTTCGCCGAGGGTTTCGCGCATGAGTTCACTGCTTTCCAGTTCATCCAACGCTTCTTTCAGTGATTCTGGAAGAGACACTATGTTTCTTTCTCTGCGTTCCTCATAGCTCATGTGGTAAACGTTCAGCTCCACTGGGTCGCCTGGGTCAGTCTTGTTTTTGATGCCGTCTAATCCTGTAGCAAGAAGCACTGCAAATTGCAGGTATGGGTTTCCTGCTCCGTCGGGGCAGCGTATTTCGCATCTGGCAGCGTTTTTTCTTCCGCCGAAGTTTGGCACGCGAATGAGCGGCGAGCGGTTTTTGTGTGCCCAGGCAAGGTATACTGGCGCCTCGTAGCCTGGCACTAAGCGTTTGTAGCTGTTGGGCCACGAAGCCAGTACTGCGCACATTTTTCGACCGTGAGCTAGTTGTCCGCCGATGAAGTTCCTTGCGATGTCTGAGAGGTAACCGTTTTTTGCGTCGTCGCTGTAGAAGAGGTTCTGGCTTACGTTTTTGTTCCATAGGCTTTGGTGAGTGTGCATTCCTGAACCGTTTATGCCTGCGAATGGTTTGGGCATGTAAGTGGTTATGTACCCGTTTCGTGCAGCGACTACTTTTCCGCACATTTTCATGGTTATTGCTCTGTCAGCGGTCTTTAAGGCTTCGTCATACTTGAAGTCGATTTCGTTTTGTCCCAAAGCGACTTCGTGGTGAGATATTTCTATTTCTATGCCGAACGCTTCGGCAGTATCAGCGATTTCTCGTCTCAGGTCATCGGTCAAGTCGCTAGGGTGGAAATCGAAGTAGCCTGCCATGTCTATTGGTGTTGGTAAGCCGCCGTTTTCGTTTTCTTTGACTATGAAGAATTCTAGTTCAGGTGCGCAGATGTACGTGAAGCCTGCTTTGGCGGCTTTGTCTATTACTCGTTCAAGAATGTATCGTGGGTCTCCTTCGAAGCGTTTGTTTTGTGGTGTGTATATGTCGCAGATGAGTCTGCAGGATGATTTTTCTTTTGGTCGCCATGGTAACACTGCGAAGGTGGTTGGGTCTGGGTATAGTACCATGTCTGATTCTTCGATGGGTCTATAGCCAGTTATAGATGACCCGTCAAAAGGTTGGCCGTTTTCAAAGATGCTTTCGATGTTCTTTGAGGCTACGGCGAGGTTTTTTATGATGCCGTTTATGTCGGTGAATTGGAGTCTAACGAATTTTATGTCTTGTTCTTGTATTTCTTGGGTGACTTTGGTCACGTTTTCCTTCCAGACAGCGTCTTTGAAGTTTTTCATTTTTTATTCATCCTCACGCCAAGTTTCAATCTTTAGTTTTCATATGTTATGAAAATGACATTCAACGTAAACATATATAAGCTTATCGCTTCATTTTAATAAATGAATGTTCAAACTATGCCCAAATTACTGAATTAATGTTTGCCGAGCTTTACAGTGCTCAACAATAAAGAAGCCATCAAAATAGCCGCGTTGCGTATAACCAGCCAAGCTGCCCCTTCAAATTTCTCTGCGCAGAAAATCCCCAACATCCGAAATGTTCTTCACAACAACCTCAACGCCCTTCACATCAGCATCCAAACTGCACAGTATTTTGCCAAACCCCAAACACTCGCCAAATTCATTCATCACCAACGCATAATCACCTTTTCGCCGTAACCCATGCATGGTTAATATGCTCCTGCGGAACACGTCTCTACCGCAAATAAACAGCCACGCAGCTTTCCTGTCAACAACGATCTTGTTAGCTTTGCCCTTTGCCAGCATCGCCAACAAGTTGAAACTCGGAAAGAATGTCCCCTTCTTGACTTTTCCCAAGTAGGTTCCCGCATAATAGAAGTCCCAGTGACTGATACTCTGCAGCCTTTTGTTCAAAAGAAAATAGCGATCAGCCTTTTCCACTACCAAGTCAGCGTTCAAAGAAAACTCTGCACCCAACTTAACCGCAAAATCCCTAAGCACCTTCATTGCTTGTTCACCCGTTTTTTGAGTTTGCACACGAAAAAGCCCTGCGTTTCCGCAGGCCAAATTCGCCTGCAGCGTTCCACCGAAGCATCCAAACGCTTCCCCAAAACCTCCGTCAAGCCTTTTTGACCGTAACAATCAACCTCTTCAATCTGCAGGTTCAAGTGCTTTACTGCCCAATCCATGTTCACTTCGTTTTCTTCAGGCTCCAACGAGCATGTTGAGTAAATGATTTCCCCATAATCGCTGAGGCATGTTGTAGTTTCGGTTAACAGCTCGCGTTGCAACTGCGCGTTTCGCTCCACATCCTGCAAAGTTCTGCGCTTGAACCAAGCGTTGTCGGCGGCGAAATTTCCAGAACACGGAGCATCCAAGAGAATCCTGTCGAACTTTAAGTTTAGCCGCGAAGCCTGTCTGGCGTCAAGATGATAAACTACCGCGTTGCTAACGTGGCAACGTTCCAAATGATTCGCTAAGGCATTTAAACGTTGTTTCTTAACATCCAACGCCACTATGGCGCCAGTGTTACCCATCAAGTCAGCCAACTGCACAGTTTTCCCACCCGGCGCAGCACAAGCATCCAACACTGTCTTATCCCTAAGAGCAGTGAATAGGGTCGCTGGAATTTGAGCTGCAGCCTCCTGAATCGAGTATAAGCCCAGCAAGTATTCTGCGGTGGCACCCACGGAAACTTTGGAGCTGCAAACCCAGTAGCCCGTTTCCAGAAAAGGCACACGCTCAAGCTGAACGCCCAAGGCGCGCAATCTTTCTACAAGGTTTTTACCCTTAGCGTTTGACACGTTTATTCTGACTGCCTGCTTCGGCTCAACATTTTCGAATTTCCAGCCTAATTGCCGGTAACGGTTTACAAAAAATTCTTTGCCAGACATCAACCGTAGAATAACTGATTTGCGAATAAAAACTTTTCAAGACGCTACAGACAAACGATAGCTCTAAGTTTTAATTCAGGCTATATGTAAGGGGGCTATAGTCAAGCAGAGCATATCAGTTCTCAAGCCGTTTTGGATAATCTTCGGGCAAAGAATTTTCGGATTTCCTCAGCAAAAACCACTATCAAAGCAAGCG
>Ga0299912_10001385_pt1 | contig 19559 bp, 19 predicted proteins | sample RVTome_2_FD_207667 | JGI IMG/M metagenome (GOLD analysis project Ga0299912, IMG submission 207667) | Soil microbial communities from uranium-contaminated site in the Upper Colorado River Basin, Wyoming, United States - RVT95D214 (version 2) ... | reverse complement strand
CCTCCTCGACCATGGCGATGCACTTGGACGGACATTCCTCGGCGCACAGGCCGCAGCCCTTGCAGTAGTCGTAGTCGATCACCGGGAATTCGTCCTCGATGTAGATGGAGGTGTCCGGACAGTATTTCCAGCAGATGCCGCACTGGATGCAGGCGGACTTGTCGATCACGGGCTTGATGTTCCGCCAGGCCCCGGTCAGGTTGTAGAGCATGGAGCCCAGGGACATCGGGGTCATCGGGACCTCTTTCTCGGAGGCGAAGACGATCTTCTTGGTCGGCTTGAATTTCTTCATGGCGGGTCCTTTCGGTCCTTCTTTCGCGGCGCCCCTCAAGCGGAGGCCTTCTCGTAAGCCTCCCGGGCGGCCGCCATGTTGGCATCGACGGCGATCGAGATGCCCTCCTTGATGGCCGCGGTCAGGGATTCGAGCTTGGTCAGCCCGAGAAACTTGACGACGGCGCCGACGATAGCCGTGTTGACGATGGGCGCGGCCAGCGTCCCCAGTTTGTGCTTGACGGCGATCTCGGTCGCGTTGATGGTCGCGACCTTGAACGTCATGGGGAGCTTGAGTTCGGCCGGCGACCGGTCGCTGTTGACGATGATCATGCCGCCCGGTTTGAGCCCCTCGGTGATGTCGATGGCCTCGATCAGGGTCGGGTCGACCACGACGACGTGGTCGGGAGCATAAATGCGGCTTTTGTCGTAAATGGGCTTGTCGTCGATCCTTATGAAGGCGAAGACCGGAGCGCCCCGCCTCTCGACCCCGAACTCCGGGTAGGCTTGGACGTAGTTCCCCTCCTTGGCCAGAGCGTCGGCGAGGACCTTGGAGGCGACGACCGTCCCCTGGCCGCCCCGGCCGTGGAAACGGATCTCGATCATTGCACACTCCTTTCGAAGGTATTCGGGGGATATATGAAGCAGACGGCCTTCATGAGTCTTCAAGTTTATGGGTTGAAGCGGGGAGTGTCAAGTCGGGAGGGCCATTGAGGAAAATGAGCGAATTGTCCCCGGAATTATTATCCGGAGATGAGGGAAGCGTAAGAAGGATGCGTCCGGGCCAGCTCCTCGTGGCTCCCGACTCCCGCGAGCTTTCCGCCTTCGAAAAATAAAACCCGCCCCGCCTGCTTGATGGTAGATAGGCGGTGGGAGACGAGGAAAAGCGTCTTTTCCCTGGCCGCGGCCGGGAGCAGGGCGAATAGCGACCTCTCGGTCGTCCCGTCCAGCGCCGAGGTGGGCTCGTCCAAGATCAATATATCCGGGTCCTTGACCAGGGCCCGCGCGATCGAGATCCGCTGCTTCTGTCCCTCCGAGAAATTGACGCCCCCCTCGCCGACATGGGTGTCGTATCCCCTGGGAAGCCCCGCGATGAAAAAGTGGATCCCGGCCAGCTTCGCGGCTTCTCTCGCCTCGTCCGGACCGGCCGAATCGTTCCCGTACAGCAAATTTTCCAATATGGTTCCGCTCTGAAGCTGGGTCGCCTGCGAGACATACCCGATCCGCCTCCTCAGCGACGCGAGCTCGTATTCCCCGGCCGGCCGCCCGTCGACGTAAATCTCTCCTCCGGTCGGCTTGTAGAACCTCAGAATCAGGCTGAGTAAAGTCGTCTTCCCGACCCCGGACGGCCCCACCACCGCGACATGCTCTCCGGGCTCGACCGTGAAAGAAACGCCATCCAAGACCTTCTCTCCGCCCCCGTAAAAAAACGAAACGCCCCGGAACTCAACCCGCCCCGTCAGCCGCTCGACCCGCGCCCCCACACCCACATTCTCCTCAGGCACGATCTCGAACAGATTCGAGACTCTCTCCAGCGCGGCGAAGGCGAGTTGGAACTGGAAATTGGCGCTGGCCAGAAACTGGGCGGGCGAGAAGACGTACCCCATCGAGGCCTGGAAAGCCAGCAGCGACCCGACCGTCCACTGCCCGCGGATGATGAGGACGGCGCCCGCCACCATCACGATGACCTGGGCCGCATAGGGGACGATGCCCAAGGCCGTTCCGGCCGCCGACGAGACCGTGCTCTGTTCCATGTTGATCTGGAACAGCGACCGGAGGCGGGACATGATCTTTCCGACTTCCTTTTTTTCGGCCGCAAAAGCCTTGACCAGGGTCGAGGTGGCCAGCGTCTCCTCCATGACTCGGGTGACTTCGGCCTGCCGTTCCATCCCGTGGTGGCCGAGGTGCCTCATCTTCCGGCTGAAGAATCGGACGGCCCAGATGAGGAGCGGCAGCGTCGCCAGGACGGCGGCGGCGAGCTTCCACTGCAGGTAGATGAGGAGCGCGATCCCTCCGATGAGCCGGATGATCGACGCCGCGATGTAGGGAACCGTCGAAGAGAAGAACCATCGCAGGCCTTGAACGTCCCCCAAGAGCCGGGACATGATATAGCCCGTCTCCTTCTCGTCGAAAAAGGACTTGGGGAGACGGAGGGTCCGGTCGATGAGATCCTCCTGGATATCGAGAAGGACCTCCTGCTCGAATCGGGCGAAGAAATAGCTCTGCCAAACTCCGAGCAGGAGCCCGGCCGCCTTGGCGGCGACCAGGAGCGCGACGACCGTCGCCAGAAGGCCGATCTGCTTGCCCAAGATGACGCGGTCGATGAGGAAGCGGGTGATGAGAGGAACGGGAAGGGACACAAGCGAAGCGGCCCCGACGATAGCGGCCCCCAGCACGGCCCGAGGCCAATGGCGCCGGAGATAGGGCGCCAGGTGCCGGAAACGGTCCCGCCAACTCTTCCCCGGCGCAAAGCCGATCCGGTCCTCGGGCATCGGGCGCTTGAGGCCCTGTTTCAGGTATTGAAGAAACGAGCTCATGATTCGTGTTCGCGAGCCTCAGCGGCCGCCCGATTCCGCTCCCGCGCGATCTCCCTCCACAGGACGAGGTCGAACGGCTTCCGGAAGCGGCATTCGTTCCGGGCGGGCCGCCAAACGGCGACGGTGCGGCCGCGGCGGACATATTTTACATACTGTCCGTCCGGAGAGCAAAACCGGATCCGCAGGATTTCCGGTTTCCAGAGGATGGCGACAAGTCCGCTCCGCCTCAGCCGTCCGTAGAGCGGCCGCAGGGGAGCGGCTATCGCGCGCCAGATTCCGCGCCGCGCCCAAAGCCCGCGGGCCCTCCATAGTCCCAATCGTCCCCCTCGGACCTTGCGAACCCGCCCCCCTCGCTCGATTCGCACGATGCGTCCGATGACCTCTTCCGGCTGGACCGGTCTTTCGTCGGGCAGAGGATTTAGATCTCCCCGGGTCAAATAGCCTCGGGGAGTCGATCGAATGATCCGGTGAACTGTCTCGCAGGACTCAGTACTCGGACCTGGACCGGACGTTTTAAAAATAATGATGTCTCCAGGCCGCAGCTGACCCGTTCCTTGAGTTTTTTCGGCGCGTAGAATATCGCCTGGCCGAAAAGTCGGCTCCATACTCCGGCCGCGGTAGAAGCTGATCGTCTCCCGGATTTGCCCAGCGTTCATCTGTCCAGCGCGCGGTCGATCGCATCCCAATCGATGAAGTCCTTGGGGAACTTCATCCGGAAGGTTCGGGCCTGACGGCAAAGGTCGGCAAGCAAGTGGAAAGCTATAATCTTGAGTGTCTTGGGAAGGAAGAAGATATAGTGTTGGTGTTCGTCCCACAAACATTTAACTAGATCGGATGGATGGATGGGACTGAGTTCGAATGAGGACGCTTTTTCCAAGAAAAAGAGGCCGGCGACCGGCGCAGAGAGCGGGCCGTCGGTCAATGTCCCGAACGGCGTCCCGTAGGCTTCAATGACTTTTCCCGTTTTTTTTCTTATGATAACCTGATCGTCGTTGAGACGGCCGCCCGGCCCGGCCAATACCAGTACTGTGCTTTTTCCTCCTTCATTGGGCGCCAGGAACAGCATGGCCCGACCGCGCCGGATCAGCCCTGATGAGTGGATCATGAACGCCGACAGACAGGGCAGGAAAGTCGCGAAGATCTGCCTGAAGTTGGAAGCGACCTCGATATGAGCGGGGGACGCATTACTTTCATCCAATACGTCCGCCATGTAGATCTCGAGGGATCGGGAGGAAAAGTTGAGGATTCTCAGGAAATTAACTTTATAATCAATAAAAACCGGGATTGAATTTATAAAAAAAAATTGAGCCTAGCCCAAACCGTATCAGAGCTAAGGATTCGGGAATTGGGTTCTTGGGATAGAGGGTCGTTCCAGAGGTCAAAGATTTTTTGGATACTGTTCTTGACCTGGGGTTTCCCCGGATCGTCTGAAGAGAAATTCGAAAAAGGCTCCTCTCCTATTCTGGGAAGATCGGTATTCACAATCGTCTCGAATAGGATGTTAGCGATTTTGTGCCTGTATCTCTTCGTCTCCATATTCAGGGAATGATTGCGTTAAACCTCATGAGGCTTGGGATCCAACCGTGCATCCGAGCAGGGCGTTGGAACCGACTCCGCATTTCGGCATTTCAGGTACTGTGCCAGTTGGAGAGCATGAACCAGGAGTAGTAAACTCTGGCCCTGCCTGGCAATTTGAAAATGGATTATCCCCATTCTGACACCATCCCGGCGGCTTAATCTGCTGGCCGCAAACACTACGAACAGCCAAATCCACCGCCGCCGGCGGCTCATAAACCTTCGATAGTCTCTTTCCCATTCATATCTCCATTTAGCCTGCGCTTCCTCGAAGCAGGAAATAGACCCCGCTCCTCCGCATACCGACAGAAATAATAAGCCCCCGTCAGTGTACGGGATTCATAATAATTATAAGCCAAACAGTCTCCTAAACACAAGTCTTTATGCAAACAATTTCCGCAGATGCCTTCCAGACCTCCCGGGATGAGGGATCGGAGCTCCCGGAGCCCGGCCGCCCCCCTCCAAACATCACCCAGGCCGTCCTTCCCCAAGTTCCCGTAGATAAGCTCGGGAACCGTGACGCCCACCCCGCACAGGGACAGCTCGCCCCCCGCAAGAACTCCTAAAATATTGAGAACATTGCAATAACCCTGGACGCCCTTGAGCAGGGCCCGGATGGGCCTGAAGGCCATCGGGATGTCGAAAAATATGGTCGGGGAATGGCCTTTCTTTCTGTCCATGACCAACGACCTGTAAAGCTCGATGATCGTCTTGATCGTAAGCCCCCGCTCTTGGGCCAGCCGCTCACCCCGGCCGATCCTCTGAATATGGTTGAACTTGACCGACCCGCAGCCGAGCGATCCGGCCAGATTGAGGACATCGTCGATCTGGGCCACGTTACCCGTATGGAGCGTACAGATCATCTGGGGCTTGAATCCCGCCCCCGTTAAGGCTTTGATCCCCGCCACCGCCCTCTTGTACGATCCGGCGACGCCTCGCATCTCTTCGTGGGTCTCCGCCCGGGCGCCGTCGAGGCTCACGGAAATGAAATTCACGGCCTGCCGCGACTTCAGGAAGCGGGCCATTTCGTCATCCACGAGCGTCCCGTTCGTTTCCACGATAATGGGCATACCCTCGCCGTTCAACCATTCCACGATCTCTCGGAAGCGCGGATGGAGCATGGGCTCTCCGCCGGTCAACTTGACCGAACGCAATCCCAGAGGTTTAGCCTCGGTCACGGCCTTCCTGAGATACTCGAACTCCAGGAACCGCCCGTTCTTCGCGTCGGGCCGGAAGTCCGGCTCGATCCAGCAGTGGCGGCAGGCAAGGTTGCAGGACCCGGAGATGTAGAGATAGAGCGATGTGAGCGGCGGCACGCCTTCCGGAAGAGCCTGGGCGGCCTGCTCCTTTTCGGCTTCAGCTGCCGTCTTTTCGGTCTCAGGAAGACAGGACACCGACGCCTCCCGTTTCGCGGCGAAAATCTCTGTAACAGTCTTCCGGGTTGGCCCGATTGAAATCCCCGGTCAGCTGATGGGCGAGTCCCGGACAGCTCCCGTTGCAGAAAGCGTTCCACGCGCAGTCCCGACAGCCCTCGACCTCGCTCATCGAAATTCTCCGCCTGTCGCGCACGGCCTGAAGCAGGGGATGGGAACGCCAAACATCCGCCAACCGTTCTTTTCCGATACGGCCCAGCACGACGCCGGGGAGCATGCAGCAAGGGACGATCGCTCCGTCGTGGAGGACGTCGATCCTGGAGAAAACGCATCCGCAGGCGCTCAGGCGGCCCATCGCCCAATCGGCGGCCGTCTCCCCCGTGGCGCGCGCAAGCTCCATCTGTCTGTACATTTTAAGCTTCGCTTGCGGACCTGCCTGGGCATTAATCCGTCCGGGATACCGTTCCAGAAGGATCTCGATCCGCCTCATGGCCTCGAGCTGGTCCCGAGGGGTCAGGGCCATGTCGCCCCGGTTGGCGCAGCCGGCCCCGATGGGCAAGGCTTCATTTGTCCCAAACCCGGAGAGGCCGATCTCCTCGAGAAAGAGCCGTGCTATGTTTTCAAGATCATGGATGTTGTAACGATTGATGGTCACCCTGACCGTAACAGGGAACCCGGCCTCCTTGAGGAGCCGCAGACCTCTCAGGGCGCGCTCGAAACTCGCGGGCCGGCTCTTGTCATGGACCTCGGCCCGGGACCCGTCGATCGAAACCTGGATATAGTCCAAGCGCAGTCTCCGCTTGCCCACTTCAAACCGCTCGATCATCCTCTCGTCGATGAGCGTCCCGTTGCTCAAGATGCAATAGCGCATCCGGTTCTCGATGATGCCGTCGATAAGGTCGAAGAGATCCCTCCGGACGAAGGGCTCGCCTCCGCTCAAAGTCACGTCGAAAACGCCGAGCCGGCCCAGTTCCTCGAAAAACGCGAGCCAATCCCGCTGCGGCAGGTCGTCGAGCCTCTCCATGGAATCCGCGTAGAAGCAATAGCGGCAGCTCAGGTTGCAGGCGCCCGTGATCTGGAGTCCCACGCTCCGCGGCGCGGGAATCGGGGCGGGGGCGGGCGACGGATTCGGGATCACTTGTTCCGAGCCTCGGCCGTCCCGATAAATCCGTTGGCGACCATGTCCTCCATGAAGGAGCTTACCTGGCCTTGGACTTCCGCGTCCGGCACACTCTCGAATTCGGCGCGCAGGGCCTCGACGAGGTCCTCTATTTCCCGCGTCCCGTCGCAATTCTTCCAGAGGAAAAGGCCGGTCGGGTTGAGGACCCGGATCTGGTTCGTGTCGGGGTTAAATAGAAGCCCGCCGTCCGGCTCGTCCTCGCGGAGGACGACATCCGGATTACGGACAAAAACCTTCCTCTCGCCGGGTTCTATCATGACAAAGCCTCGCTTCGCTAACAATAAAAATCCTTATAAATACTACATTTTATGGATGTTATTGTCAATTAAAGATAAATCAGGCGTGCTTGAATTCCTGCGACCGGTAGAGGTCCTTGAGCCAGAGGGCGTCTTCCTCGAGGTTGGGGCTCTCGCAGATGACCAGCCCCTGCGCCCCGAACTCCCTCAAAGCCCGGATCCAATCCTCGGCCCGGAAATCGGAGTCGGCCAGGTTGATGTGGCGGATCTCGCCCTTGTCGTTGAAGTCCGCGCCCGAGATATGGATGTGGACGTCGCGGAGCGCCTTTTCGCCGAGTTTTTTGCGGACCTTGGACAGGATCCGGCGGAACCCGTCGTAGGAGTTGACTTTGCCCTCCCGGGCGTAGATATGGGAGAAATCAAGGCAGGGCTGGAGACCTTCGAGCGCCCGGCATAGAGACAGGACCTCGTCGAAGCTTCCGAACTGGGAGCGCTTGCCCATGGTCTCGATCCGGAGCACGACCGCGTTCTTCTCGGCCCTGAGGATGGAGAGGATCTCCTTGAGCTCGGCCTTGATCGTTTCCAAAGCTTTCTCGGCAGGGTCCTGCCCGTAGTACCCGGCGTGGAAGACGAGACTCCGCGCCCCGCAAGCCCGGGCCAGACGCGCCGAATTGAGAAGGCGTTCCCGGCTCATCAGCCGCTTTCCTTGGTCGTCCGAGTTGAGGTTGATGAAATAGGGAGCGTGGACGGATAGGGCGATCCCCAGCCGCGCCGCCTTGTCCCGAATGGCCTCGGCCGTATCCGTCCCCATCTTCGTCCCCTTGACGAATTCGATCTCCATGCCGTCGAGCTTGAGCCGCATAATCTGGTCGAGGGCGGCCAGGGAAGAATCGGTCGGCGTCGCGAGGGGGATTCCGGCGGTCCCGAACAGGAGCTTCTTAGCAGCGGTCGACATCGGCCCTTCCCTTCGGGTTCAGGAATTCGCCGACGATGCGCATGGCGCAGAAGTCGCCGCACATGGAACAGGCCTTGGACCGCGATTTTCGCTTGGAGCGAACCGCCTCGAATTTATAGGGATCGATGACGAAATCGCGCTGGCGGGCCCAGTCGAGGCGCTTCCGGGCCAGCGAGACCTGGAGGTCGCGGTCGATGGCGTCCTTGACCCCCTTGACGATATCGGCCGCGTGGGCCGCGATCCGGGAAGCGATGATGCCGTCGCGGACGTCGTCCCTGGTGGGAAGGCCCAAGTGCTCGGCCGGCGTGACGTAGCAGAGGAAGTCGGCGCCCGCGGCCGCCGCGATCGCCCCCCCGATGGCCCCCGCGATATGATCGTAACCGGCCGCGATGTCGGTCACGAGCGGGCCGAGGACGTAGAAGGGCGCTCCGTGGCAGAGCCTCTTTTCGAGCTTCATATTCATTTCGATCTGGTCGAGCGGGACGTGGCCGGGCCCCTCGACCATGACCTGGACATCTGCCTGTCGGCAGCGCTTGACGAGCTCGCCCAGGGTCAAGAGCTCCTCGAACTGAGGCCGGTCCGAAGCGTCCACGATGGAGCCGGGCCTCAGCCCATCGCCCAGGCTGAGCGTGACGTCGTAGCGGCGGGCGATCTCGAGCAGGCGGTCGAAGTGCTCGTAGAGGGGATTCTCCCGATCATGATGGAGCATCCAGGCAAGATGGAACGCGCCGCCTCTCGATACGATGTCGGCGATCCTGCCCTGGCTCTTGAGGCGGGCGATGGCCCGCTGGGTGAGCCCGCAGTGAACGGTTATAAAATCGACCCCCTCGCGGGCTTGGGACTCGATCGAGGCGAAAAGGTCCTCCTCGGTCATGCGGACGATGGAACCGCGCCGGTCGATGGCCTTGATCGCGGCCTGGTAGATAGGGACGGTTCCCAGCGGGATGGGGGTCGCGGCCAGGATCATGCGCCGGATACGGACAAGGTCGCCGCCCGTGCTGAGGTCCATCAGGGTGTCGCCGCCGTATTTGAGGGTGACCTTGACCTTGGCCAGCTCTTGCCGGACGTCCGTAAAATCGCGGGAGGTTCCGAGGTTGACGTTGACTTTGGTGCGGAGGCCGCGGCCGATCCCGCAGGGGTTGCGGGGGGCGTGGCGGGGGTTCCAGGGGATGACGGCGAGGCCGCGGAGAACGAGGTCGGAGATTTCCTCGGCCGGAAGGCCTTCGGCTTGGGCGGACTTCCGGACCGGAAGCGGAATCGTTCCTTTTCGGACTTTCTCGATGAGTGTCATGACGGTTAGGCCCGAACGCTTGGCCAAGGACTAAGTATAGAAGAGGGGGAGGGGAGAGTCAACCCTTCGACTCCCCGGCATGAATGCCGGCACTCATACTAAGCCGGAAACGGCTTAGTATGTGTACTGCAAGGCTGGGCTTGATCAGGGCAGAAGCTCCACAGACTTACGTCTGTGGGATCTTCCCATTGCAGCCTTGCAGCACTTCTTCTCATGAGATGTTTCCGGCTCATGAGTATTAACCCTGAGCCTCGCTTCTCGTCCCCGCCCTGAAGCTCCACGGAATTACGTCCGTGGGATCCGTTCATTGCAGGCGTTGGAAAAGTCCTTGACATTTACACCCACCAAAATCCCTCATCATGAGAAAGGCCGTTTTGCGGCCTATCTGAAGCAGCTCTGGCTCGAGCCTGATAAAGAGAGCGCCCGCCGTGCGGCCGCGGCTCTGATCGAGGACTACGGGAAGCGGTTCCCCGAGGCGATCCGATGCCTGGAAGAGGGCCTTGAGGACTCTCTCTCGTTCTATGACTTCCCCGAGGTCGACAAAAAAAGGATCTCTTCGACCAACGGCCAGGAGCGGCTGAACATGGAGATCCGCCGGTGGAGCCGGGTGGTCGGCGTGTTCCCCTCGGTCGAATCCTATGTCCGCCTGACGATCTGCTATCTCGTCGAATACTCGGAAGACTGGGGAAGCGAGCGCAGTTACATCCGGGAGGACAAGATCCTCGGGTCCTTAGACAGGCTTCATGAGCTGATGGCTCAAGCGGCTAACTGAAGAGGCTTACGATGGCCCCCATTTTGCGAACATCAGTTGACACGGCCCTCCCGAGAGCCGAGAAGATCATATTTGGTGGTTTCTCCAATCATATCATAAAGGTGAAATTCGGTTTCGGACCAACCCATTTATTTGCAGAGGATAACGGATGATCGTCCCAGCCCGGCTCCGATTTCGAGAATTCTTTTTAGCTGCGGCAAGTCATTCAAATATTTTTCAAGGACGTGATACTCGGAAAGGCTTGTCAAGTTCTGATCCCGTTCGATAAATTCTCGAGAATTATCATCGCCCCTGATCAGATTGTGAGGGCAGATCTATCTGATGGCGACGGCGAGAGCATCGTTGAAAGGGGGGATGCGGATGAGCCGCTCTTCGAGAGGAATCCGGAAGGCCTTTCTCTTCAGTTTTCAATAATTCTTATATAAGAGAACATCTACGATAAGGCGGGTTCTGGCGAGCGGCGTTTTTTGGAGATGAAGCTTGGCGCGCTTAACTAGTTTTAAATGGTAGGATACTCTTCTCTCCTGGATTCAATGTTAATATCACATTCCTTTCAAATTCATTATATGCAATTGAGCTGGATAAATAAATGGAATTCGTTTGGATGCGGCTTGACACCTTTTGGGGTGCTATCCTATGATCTTAGACAAGGAAAACCTGGAAGTGGTCGACGTCATTGAGTTAATTATGAATAGGAGCTGCGGCTTGTGAGAGAAACATCTTCATGAAAGCGCCAAATAGATTTGATAACCCCGTCTATATAACGAGGCCGCTTTTGCCCGACCTTGAAAAGCTCAAAGGAAAACTCGGAGAGATATGGGAGTCTCGCTGGCTAACTAACAGCGGCAGGCAGCATCAATTGCTCGAGGATAGCCTCCGTGCTTATTTAAAAGTCCCAGGATTATCTCTGTTTAATAACGGCACAATCGCCCTGATCGTAGCCATCCAAAGCTTAAGATTGTCGGGAGAAGTGATAACGACACCGTTTACTTTTCCGGCAACTCCACACGTCCTGACTTGGAATAACATAAGGCCGATTTTTTGTGATATCGATCCCGTGACCATGACGATAGATGCCGAAAAGATCGAATCGATGATAACCTCGCAGACGACAGGGATCTTAGGGGTGCATGTTTTCGGCAACCCATGTAATGTGGATAAAATCAAGGACATCGCAGATAAATACGGCTTAAAAATCGTCTATGATGCAGCCCACGCTTTTGGAGCCGAGATCAACGAAAAAGGCATTGGAACATTTGGCGATATCTCCATGTTCAGCTTCCATGCCACGAAGCTCTATCATACCGCCGAAGGCGGGGCATTGACGTTCAACGATAAGCATTTAAAACAAAGGATCGACCTTTTGAAGAACTTCGGCATTAAAAACGAGGAAGAAGTGATGATGCCCGGTATCAATGGAAAAATGAATGAGATTCAGGCTGCGCTTGGATTGTTGGTTCTTGAAATGGTCGCGGACGAGATGAAAAAAAGGCAAAGAATAGCCGAAATATACAGACATAACCTCACAAAAATTCAAGGCCTGTCTCTGCCGGAGGAAATCAAGAGAACGAAGAGCAGCCTACAGTATTTTTACGTTAGGATTAATGATAAATTGTTTGGAGCGTCAAGAGATGATGTCCACCAAGTTCTAAAGAACAAATTTAATGTCATTTCGAGGAAATATTTTTTCCCGCTCTGCTCAGACTACACATGTTACAAGCATCTTCCTTCCTCCTCAGCGGATAATCTTCCCATCGCCGGGAAAGTGATAAAGGAAGTATTGTGTCTACCCTTCTATGGCGGTCTGAAGGATGATGATGTGATCAATATCTGCAATATGTTCGTAGATATTAGGAATCAGAATAATTGAGATGGATTTCGGAGAGGTTCGGTAAAGCGAGGTGAAAAAATGGTCAATTCGACTTCATTTTATACGGAAAGCAAGCTGAGAAACTTGGGATTTAAAGCTTATGGGAAAAATGTTTTAATCAGCAACAAAGCCAGTTTTTATGGAATCGAAAATATATCATTGGGGAACAATGTCCGGATTGACGATTTTTGCGTTTTATCGGGAAAAATCGAAATAGGATCATATGTTCATATCGCGGCATTTTGCGGCTTATTTGGCGAAGCCGGAATCATCATGGAAGATTTCTCGGGCTTGTCTTCTAGGGTTTCCGTTTATTCAGTTTCTGATAATTTCATAGGAAAATCGCTGACCAACCCAACCGTTCCCAAAGAATACAGAGTGATCGAACAGGGGCAAGTTGTTTTGAAAAAGCACTCTCTGGTCGGCAGCGGTGCAGTTCTATTACCCGGCTCATTATTAAATGTCGGATCGGTTCTCGGAGCCTTGTCTTTATTAAAAGGAAAGACAAAGGAATGGAAAGTCTATTTTGGCGCTCCCGCGAATTATTTGATGGAAAGAGAAAAAGAGACTATCTTAAGTCTAGAAAATAAAATGTTGGGAAAATCGTAATGCGGAAGAAATTGATCTTATTCAATATTTTCGGTTTTCGGTTCCGAATTCGTTCCAAATTTTAAAGCATATATGAAGAAATATGGGAGGGATCTATGGGAGTCCGGCTGAGCGCCATTGAGTATTTTTTGCCAAAAGGAACAATCACAAATCAAGATCTGGAAAAGGAGTTCACGGATTGGAACGCAAAAAAAATTGAAGACAAGACGGGAATCCGTATTCGTCATGTCGCGGGCGATGACGAAACCGCTTTGGACTTGGCTTATGAAGCGGCGACGATGGTTTTTAAGAATATTTTGAGGGAAAAGGTCGATTTCCTATTGCTCTGCACCCAAAGCCCCGACTATTTCCTCCCCACCAGCGCATGCATTTTGCAGAATAAGCTGGGATTGCGAACAGATATCGGGGCTATCGATTTCAACCAGGGTTGTTCAGGATTTATCTATGGGTTGGCGGTCGCCAAGGGATTGATACAATCCGGGGTTGCTCGCCATGTGCTTCTGATTACGGCCGAAACCTATACAAAGATGATTCATCCCAAGGACAAGGGTAACCGAACGATTTTTGGCGATGGAGCCGCCGCAGTTATCCTCGAAGCTTCCGAAGAGGATTATCTGTCTGAATTTGTTCTGGGGACAGACGGGCGGGGATTCAATAACCTCTTTGTTCCCAATGGCGCTTTCAGGAACAAGTATAATCCCGTAGCCGTTGAAACATCCGATGAAAACGGCAGTATCCGAACGGAAAACCACCTGTATATGAACGGGCCGGAGATTTTTAACTTTACTATTTCCGCAGTTCCCCAAGTCTTGGCAAAAATTCTGGAAAAAAATAAAACTGACCTGAACCATATTGATTATGTTATCTTTCACCAGGCCAACAAATTCATGATCGAATACTTAAGAAAAAAAATAGGCATCCCGCCCGAAAAGTTTTATTCAAACATGCTGGAAACCGGGAATACCGTCTCCTCCACAATCCCGATCGCCCTTAAAGACTGTTTGAATCGAGGAATCTTAAAAAAAGGTGATAAAGTTCTTCTCGTCGGATTTGGCGTCGGTTATTCCTGGGGCGGCACAATTTTGAAGCTGTGATCGGGGAGGAACAATGAATAAAAATGAATTTTTTCTTGAACTCAAAAGCGTATTAGAGGCGGAAGACGTCGAATTGAAAGAAAATACCGTTTTAAGGGATTTGGAACAATATGATTCACTGGCTATACTGGGAATCATCGCCTTTATCGACGAGAAGTTCAATAAAAGACTATCGGCTGAGAATTTTGGAAAAGTGACGTCAGTCCAAAGTTTGATGACGTTGATTGGCGAAGAGCGATTTGAAGAAAATGGCTGATCAATTCTCTTTAAACAATAAAAACGTCCTCATCACTGGTGCCTCTTCGGGGATCGGTCGACAGTGCGCGATCACGGTCAGCCGAGGGGGAGCCACGTGCATATTGATCGCGCGCAATAATGAACGTTTGCAGGAGACCATCTCACTCATGACGGGGGGAGATCATCTAGCCTTCGGCCTCGATATTCTAGAAATGGAAAAAATCCCAGCCATAGTCGATGCGGCCTGTACTAAGATCGGAAAAATATCGGGATTCATTCATTCTGCCGGCGTTGAAATGACTTTGCCGTTGAGAGCGATGAAAGAAGAACACTACAAGCGCTTATTCTTAGTTAATGTAATCTCTGGTTTTGAATTTGTTAGAGTTTTAGCAAATAAAAAATATCTCGATGATCTGGGTGGTAGTTTTATATTTATTTCCTCCGTCATGGGAATGGTCGGAGAAGCGGGCAGTGTTGGATACTGTGCCAGCAAGGGCGCTTTAAATTCGGGAGTCAAGGCGCTGGCTTTGGAACTAGCCTCGAAAAAAGTCAGGGTCAACTCGGTTTGTCCCGGATATGTTGACACGGAACTGACAAAAAGGATATTTTCCAGCGTATCTGAAGAAGCGAAAAATAGAATCATCAATATGCACCCATTGGGGATAGGAACACCCGAGGATATCGCCAATGTCTGTGTTTTCCTTCTTTCAAAGGCCTCTAGATGGATTACTGGCGTCAACATTGTTGTCGATGGGGGCTATTCTGCCCATTGAGATCGGTATGAATTCTGGTATCTTAATTCGAGGCGATAACGAGTTTGGAGAAGATCACGTAGGAAGCTACGAATGAATAGAGCTAAAAAAGCGATTCTGCGAATCCTGGGAGCAAAAAATATTGGACGACTGGAATATTATTTCAGATCCCAGCTAAAAAGTAGCTACGGGGGGCCGTTTAACGGGCAGGCCCATCGTCAAAAGATCTTCAACGACATCCTGCGAGCCTTGCCATTCGAGGCCATCATCGAAACCGGGACATGCCGAGGGACGACGACCGAATTCATGTCTCGGTCAGGCTTGCCAATTTATTCGGTGGATAATGACCCTAGGCTTTTTGAATTTGCGAGTTTACGGTTTAGAAAGAATAAAAATATACGTCTTTTTTATGGAGACAGCCGATCCGTTCTCAAACAGCTTGCAATCGATGTGCAAGTTCCCAAACAGAATATCTTTTTCTATCTTGATGCTCATCCTTTCAATCTCAGAGACGATTTGCCGCTTCGCGAGGAAGTGACGTTCATTTTTGATTCTTGGAAGAATTCTGTGGTTATGATCGATGACTTTCAAGTTCCAGGGACGGATTATTTTTTCTGCGATTATGGCCCTGGGAAAAGATTCGATCTTGAATATTTAGCGCCGGTCACGGCGACGCTTTCGTTATTTTTCCCGTCCGTGGGAACAGATGTAGAGACGGGGGGCAAGAGCGGTTGTGTAATTATATGCAGAGAATCGAAAGTCCGGGCGAAGCTTCTAAATCTGACAAGTATTGCCATCTATGGAGAGCGGGTGAGCTCGAAGTAGAGACCAAGACCAATATGCCAGACGGTCTTTCATCGAGAAAAAATATGCACATTCTTTTGCTCTGCAGAAATTATGGCCACGGAGGGACCGAGTCTCTCATCTTGAGAATGGCCAACTGGCTGGCGAAGACCCGGATCCAAACGACCCTGCTTATAGGCAGCCTCGATGAAAATCACCTCGATTTGCCGAAGTGCTCAATTGTTGTCATTGGCGATGAGCTGTACGATCGCCTATCTCGGCCTCGCGTGATGAGATCGGTTTTAAATCAATATGATCTCTCCTCCATAACCCATATTTATGCTGTCAATGGCGGAGAGATGCTTCTCGCGCTTCATTTCGCGTCCCATTCCCATGGAAAAGTAAAAGTGCTGGCCGGGTGCTATTTTCCGTGGGGATATTTGTACCCGAAGTGGAGTTGGGTATTTTCCAGCCGGCCTCAATGGGAACGAGGGCCTTTTAAATACTTATGGAGAATGCTGGCCGTTTTCACTTTCGATAAATGCATACCGGACGGAAACAAGGTTTTTACGGTCAAGGCCATTAGGGATAAGCATGAAGCAAATTTCGGCAGGTCACTTCAGGAATCTCGAATCTGGTTCGTTCCGCTGGATTTTTCAATTTTTAAGATGAGGGAGAGGAGACCCATAAGAGGCCGGATTGTCTCGATCGGTCGTATCTGCGAGACCAAGGCATATAACCGCTATATGATCGATGTCATCCAGCAACTCTTGAACCAGGGGATGGATGTTCATTGGAGCGTCTACGGCCATGGAGAGTTACAGGAAGAATTAAAATCAGTCGTTAAAGGTCGGAACCTTTCCCAAAATATTCATTTCAAGGGGATCATTAGCTACCAAGACATTCCCTTAGCCGTTCAAGACGCTTGGGTATTCGTGGGAACAGGGACTGCGATCTTGGAGGCGGGTTGGTGCGGCCTTGTCTGTATTCCGACAATCGAAGATTATCCTAAGGCGTTGACTTATGGCTTTCTTCATGAGTCCCTTGATTCTGCCGCGGGCATCGCGTTCGTGCATCCTCCCGAGAAAGAGATTACGGAAATGATCGAGGACGTTATTCGTTGGACTGATACAGAGTATAACCGAGTATGCAATCTGACCCGAGCAATTGTAAGCCAATTCGATAGTGATACACTCATGCCCGAGTTCATGAAGATATGCGAATCTGCGGAAACAATCAGATTCGGTCAAAAAGAGAAGGTCGTTTTGACCGTGAGCAAGCTTATGTCAAGGGCCATGAAATGGGCCCGCTTCCTATCCAAGGCTCTGCGGGCGTGAATCGTTACGGTTGGGGATACCTCAAGAGATCGGAAGGATATCGTGGCTGAGATCGACAAGGAAATCGAGGTCGGAGCCGTGGACCTTCGGGGTTCGACTATGGCAAAAAATGTTTTTTTAAATATACTAGGAATCGGGATTCCCTATCTGGTCGGCTTCGTGACCATCCCATTCATCATCAAGGGAATGGGTCTGGAAAGGTTCGGAATTCTATCCCTCATCTGGGTTGTGATCGGATATTTTGGCCTCATGGATCTTGGACTGAGTCGAGCGACGACAAAATACGTGGCCGAAGCCTTGGGAGAGGGGAGGTTGGAGCGGATTCCTGAATTCGTCGGAACAACCATAACCCTCCAAGGCGGCTTGGGCTTATTAGGCACAACCGTTTTAATTGTATTCACGCCCTTTGTCGTGGAGAAGCTGCTCAATATTCCAGAGCTTCTTTTGGGAGAAGTCAGAACATCTTTTATCATCCTTGCTTTTTCTATCCCGATCGTTCTTATTTCGTCATCCCTGCGGGGTGTCCTCGAGGCCGCCCAACGTTTCGACTTGGTCAATTTCGTGAAAATTCCGGTCAGCGCCTCCTTCTATGTGCTGCCATTGGTTGGCTTAGCTATCGGTTTCCGGCTTCCTGGAATCATCGGGTTGCTGATTCTGCCCCGTATTGTTTCCATGCTTGTTTGGGGGAGGAACTACACGAGGCTGTTTTCGCAGTGTTCGGCCAAATGGATCTTTCGACGTTCCTTGATCAAATCCCTTTTGAGTTTTGGGGGATGGGTGAGCCTGTCCAGTATCGTTTACACGATTGCAAATTCGATTGACCGCTTTATTATAGGCAGTCTGAGAACCGTTAGAGAATTGAGCTACTATACGGCTCCTCAGGAAGTCGTCACTAAATTCGGCATTATCCCAGGAAGCTTGTCTCTCATTCTATTCCCGGCCTTCAGCTCGCTCAACGGGGGAGGCCAAGAAGAACGCTCTAAGGTCTTTTATGTCCGGTCTTTAAAATATATATTCATGTGTACCGGTCCCATCGCACTTTTTTTTGTTTTTTATGCCAAATCCTTCTTGCACATATGGCTTGGGTCGGACTTCTCAATAAACAGCAGTCTGATCCTGCAGATGCTCTCCTTGGTCTTTTTGATCACATCCCTTTCAGGGGTCCCCTTTAACTACCTTCAAGGGATTGGCAAGGTAGCGATCTCAACCCAACTCCAGATAGGGGAGCTTATCTTTTTTCTTCCCTTAGCCATACTGATGATTAAGCACTGGGGGATTCGGGGTGCCGCGATAGCGCTGGGACTCAAAACGCTCTTGCTTACGTCGGCGCTATTGATCGTTTCCCAAAGACAGAGAAGGATAGAGAAAGCCATTTGGATTCAGACCGGATTCTGGCGTTCGGCCATTGCGAATCTATCGGGGGCTGCATTACTCATCCTCTGTTCTTTAATGGGGTGGAGATTGACTGGAGCGATCTTAGTTCTCCCTTTCTTGGCGATAGTTGCCTTCTACTGGGTTCTCAGTTTGCAGGAGAGACGTTTGTTAATTGATACGTTAGCAAATGCTTTTTTGCGCCTGAGGAGGAAACGGATTTGAACCGCTCTTTTTTTCCGCTGGAACGATCTATCGATTTGCATTCGCTATTGATCTCTCTCAACACCGATCGTCATTAGTTAGATAGGTAACATCATGAGTGTCCAAGATAGGAATTGAAAAAGCCCAACTAACCCTTATAATGGTTATGTGTTCGAAGCATAAACCATTGAAACATAAGGGGTTGGGCTTTGCGAAAAAATAATACCATACTTGGCCAGATGTTGCAATTGTTTTCGAGATATGAATTCGCGAAAGCGGTCCAAGAGGCGAAAACGGAGTGGCATTCCAGGGGATTTTCCTCCTGGAGTCATTTTGTCTCGATGCTTTTTGGCCAGCTGGCCGGCCAGGACAGTCTGCGGGGGATCGAAGCGGGACTCGCCTCTCAACCTCACGCTCTCTATCATTTTGGGATCAAGCCGGTCCGCCGCTCCACCCTGGCCTATGCCAACGCTCACCGGACGCACGAGCTGTTTAAAAACATCTTCGACCGGATGCTGTCCCAATGTCTGGCGGTCGCGCCCCGCCATAAGTTCCGGTTTAAGAATCCGCTTTATAGCCTGGACGCGACGACGATCGAACTCTGTCTGTCGTTGTTCGACTGGGCGAAGTTCCGGACGACGAAGGGGGCGGTCAAGCTGCACGTGAAACTGAATCATGCCGGATATCTACCGACGTTTGTGGCCGTGACGACGGGCCGGGAGCATGAGGTCAAGATCGCGCCCTCGATTCCCGTGGAGCGGGGGGATGTGGTCGTTTTCGATCGAGGGTTTACGGACTTCGCTTGGTATGCAAGTCTCATGGAAAGAGGCATTTACTTCGTGACGCGGCTCAAGAAAAAAGCCGATTATCGGGTGGTGGAGCGCCGCGAGACGAACCATCTGAAGACTATTTATTCCGATCAGGTCATTGAGTTGAGGGGGTACGCGACGTCGCGAAAATGCCCTTATGGTCTTCGCCGCATCCGGTCCCGCGACCCGGAGACGGGCAAGATCATCGTCCTCTTGACCAATCAGATGGATTGGTCGGCCCAGACCATCGCTCAAATCTACAAGGACCGTTGGCAAATCGAGCTTTTCTTCAAAGCCTTGAAGC
>Ga0299912_10001384_pt1 | contig 19561 bp, 20 predicted proteins | sample RVTome_2_FD_207667 | JGI IMG/M metagenome (GOLD analysis project Ga0299912, IMG submission 207667) | Soil microbial communities from uranium-contaminated site in the Upper Colorado River Basin, Wyoming, United States - RVT95D214 (version 2) ... | reverse complement strand
CCCTGGCAGATATATATGCTTTAGGGGCCACCTTGCACCATCTACTATCCAGACGAGATCCTCGTTTAGAACCCCCCTTCTCCTTTGGCGAACGCCCCATTCACCTGTCAAATCCAAGCGTCTCGTCAGAATTGGAAGAGATCATTGATACAGCTATTCGATACAATCCCGAAGAGCGATTCCCTAACTCGCTGGCGATGAAGGAAGCTTTGGTAAAACTGGCAGAGAAGAAGGGGACTTTCTCGAAGATTCCTGGAGAACCAATCCAAACACAAAGAAGCGAAGAAAACATAAACGTATTATGGACATTTGAGAGTTCTGATGAAATTCGGGGAACTGCGACCTACCACAACGGTGTTATATATGTTGGCTCCTACGATAAGCGGTTATACGCCCTAAACGCCACTTCTGGTAAGATGATCTGGGAATATGCCTCCGATGGTGGAATCGTCAGCAAGCCTTACATTTTCGAGGACAATGTATATTTTGGCTCGGAAGACCAACGGTTACATGTTATTTCCCTCCGGTCCGGTCGCGTAAATTGGACACATTTCACTGGCGGTCCTATCCGCTCCTCTCCCATCGTGGCAGAGGGGCATGTCTTCATCGGTTCTGACGATGGGCTACTACACGCGGTCTCCGTTATGACCAGCCGTCCGGTTTGGCAATTTGACGCGGGATCACCCATTCGTTCAACGCCGCTGGTCCTTCAAGAATCAATCTATCTTGGAACGGAAAATGGGGATATGGTATGCCTGGATTTCAAAGGAAAAGCGAAATGGCACTTTAACGCCAAACGTGCGATCACTTCCTCGCCTACCGTCTCTAACGGTGTCATCTTTTTTGGTTCATTGGATTCAACCTTATACGCCCTGGATGCTAAAAGTGGTTGGATGGTCTGGCGATATAAACTCGAGAAAGCCACTATTTCTACACCTTATATTATCGAGGATACTCTTATAACCGGTTCAACCGACGGATACATTTATGCCATCGATGCCAGGTCTGCCAAGGAGCTGTGGCGATTCCGTACTGAACATCAGGTTACCGGTTCACCGGTTACATATAAAGACAGCGTTTACTGTGGTTCTGTGGATGGAAATTTATACTGCTTGGAATACCGAACCGGGCGATTACGCTGGAAGTTTTCTACCGATGGTCCTATTACTGGTACTCCCATCATCGATAACGAGGTGATCTACTTTGGTTCCACAGATCACCGGTTCTTCGCCCTCAAGACAGAATATCAAACACAAACTGGGAGTTGACCTTGAAAGAATTTCTACGAAAGCTTTTTCGCGGTGAAACAAGTGAGCCGGTAAAAATAAAATCCGAGCAAGCGAGTGATCAGTCTTTACTTGCATCCCGGCGAATTACTACGCCTTTGATGACAGTAGGGTGCGGGCAATCTATTGGGATGCAGCGCGATCATAACGAAGACGCCATCTTTCTGCTCTCCTCTATCCTGACGACTGATAACCAGCTCATACCTTTTGGTTTGTATATTGTCGCCGATGGAATGGGAGGTCACCAACATGGGGAGGTAGCCAGCAACGTCGCCATCCGGTCGATCTCATCCCACGTCATCCAACAACTTTATACTCCGCTACTTAAACCCACACCTACCCAACCTAGTAGTTCCTTACAAGAAATCCTGAGAAATGGCGTACTTGAAGCCCATCATGCTATTATCCGAAAGGTCCCTGGAGGAGGCACCACCCTCACAGCAGTACTGATTATCGGCAATCAAATGAATGTAGCCCACGTTGGAGACAGTCGTGCATACTTAATCAGCGAGAATGGAAGCACAAAAGTGATAACCCGTGACCATTCGCTGGTCAAACGCCTCGAGGAACTTGGGCAACTAACCTCCGATGAAGCTGCTATTCATCCGCAACGAAATGTCCTTTACCGGGCTTTAGGCCAGGGCGAACCTTTTGAACCGGATGTCAGCTCTTTTCAAACACCGGTTGGTTGCTGGCTCCTGATTTGTTCGGACGGTTTGTGGGGAGTTGTATCGGAAGAACAAATCGTAGAAATCATCCAGAATTCGCATAACCCTCATGCAGCATGCCAACTCATGATCGACGCGGCAAATGAGTTGGGTGGTCCTGATAATATCTCTGCTGTACTGATTGCTTTTCCTGGTTGATTTATTGGCTAAAGTTTTATGATGCTGATGGCTGAACAACCTCCCACTTCCTTAGTAACAAACGAATATGCATATTTAATTAAAATCATTGAAGGTGAGGTCGTCATTCCCTTGATTGCGGGAAAAGAATACACTCTCGGACGTGCAATTGAAAACCAGCCAATCAAGCCAGATATTGATCTGACACCATATAATGCATACGAAGATGGGGTTTCTCGTTTCCATGCCTCGATTACAATTTATAATAACATCCCGGTTATAATCGATCTGGGTTCTTCCAATGGTACTAAAGTCAACGATAAACTGATTCTCCCGTATGAACCATGGTTTCTCTCCCATGGGGACATGTTGAAACTAGGTAATTTAAAAATAAAATTTTTGATACCAAACAGCCCTTCCAATACTACCTGAACAGGAACTCATGAATTCAATTTATTAGCGAAAAAATTGCTGACCATCACATAATCCTGGAGCTAAAGTGACGTATACCCTTATCCTGCATATTCCTAATTCTGAGCCAATTGTTGGCGAAGCAGATGAAATACCATCCCTAACCGACAACCTGGTAAAAATTTCTAACCCGCGTATGCGAGATGGAAAAGATGTGTCCTTCCTGGATGGAAATACGATGACTGTCATTTGGCCGATCTACCAAATTACATTCATCGAAGTCATGACCGGACGAGAGGAAGAGGAGATTATTGGCTTTGTCCGGGAGTGATGCAATGGCTGACGAAAAAATCAGGGACCGGCGGATTTTGGTTGTGGATGATGAAGAGCGGATGGTGCGGTTCATCCGATTAAACCTGGAACATGATGGTTTTCAGGTTATTGAAGCCTTTCGCGGCATGCAAGCAATTGACAAAATCAGGAGCAGCCTGCCTAACCTGGTATTGTTGGATATCATGTTGCCCGACGTCGACGGGTTCGAAGTTTTGAGAATTATTCGTGAGACCAGTTCGGTACCGGTCATTATGCTTACAGCTAAAGGAGAGGAAGAAGATCGCGTGAAGGGGCTTGAACTCGGAGCTGATGATTATATAACCAAACCATTCAGTCCACGCGAGTTGGTCAGTCGTGTGCGGGCAGTTCTGCGCCGAACCGAAACCGTTTCCGGGAGCGCACACGGTCCAATTGAAGTAGATGACAGGCTGAAGATTGATTTTGACCGACGTGAGGTATGGGTAGAAGAGAAACTCGTTCAACTCCGCCCGACAGAGTTCCGGTTGCTGTACCACCTGGTGCAAAATGCTGGCTGGGTACTATCTCACGATCAAATTCTTACCAAAGTGTGGGGTTACGAATATCGTGACGAACCCCATTATGTGCGCCTATATATCAACTATCTGAGGCAGAAACTGGAAAAGGATCCTTCAAACCCCCAATACCTCCTTACGGAACGGGGTGTGGGATATCGTTTCGTCGACTTCCGCAGACAAAAACCTGTGGAATCCGGGGAATAAGATTCAGGGGAAAAAACGGGTATTCTTTTCCCCAAGGTATCTGGACTGAAATCCAACCTTCGGCAGGCTTGCCAGTCGAAAAACTTTCGGCTATACTCTCTCGAAAGGAGAGTAAAAGGATGACAAAACAACGAATATTGCTGGTGGACGATCACGAAGTTGTGCGTCTTGGATTGAAATCACTTCTCGATCGCCACCCCAATTTTGAGGTTGTTGCAGAAGCATCCACCGCCCGTGAAGCCATCGAACGTGTAGCATCCCACTCTCCAGATGTCGTCGTCATGGACATACGCCTCCCCGGCGGTTCGGGCATTGAAGCCTGTGAGGAAATCGCTGAAAAATATCCGAGCACAAAAGTAATCATGTTAACCTCGTATGCGGAAGATGAAATGTTATTTTCCGCTATCCGTGCTGGCGCATCAGGTTACGTTTTAAAACAAATTGGCGCAGAAGACCTTGTACGGGCGATTGAAGCTGTCGGACGCGGCGAGGCTTTGCTCGATCCAGCTGTAACTCAACGTATATTCCAGGAAGTCCGGAAAGCCGCCAAAGAAGAGGAGGCTTCAGCTTTCTCAGCCCTCACCCAACAGGAAAGGCACGTTCTATTGTTGGTATCTGAAGGAAAAACCAATCGAGAAATCGCTAAGGCGCTGTTTCTCGGAGAAGGCACGGTACGCAATTACGTTAGCAGCATCTTGTCCAAGCTGGTGGTCAGCAACCGGGCTGAGGCAGCCGCTTATGCTGTAGAACACAATCTGCGCGATTATCTTTAAGGATTTTGAACCACCACCAGATAGCTTGACACTGCCCAACCCTGGACGGTTTCGTCATACGGAGCCACGAGAGACCACCAGTTGTACCCGGAGTTCTGACGGGGGCCATCTCGCACTTGAAAAACTTCATCTTCGTAAGCCAGAAAACGAACCTGACTTTCCAATCCCGGTTCCGACCGAATCCGCAGGCCATCACCTTCTGTCCCCCGAATTTGCACAAACGCTCCTATGGCAATGTTTTCGGATGAATTCGGAATAGCGCCGGTTGGTGTTTCCGATGGAGCAGCAAACACCGTAGGTGTTGGCATGGATTGCGTCGGGGTTGGCGCCTGGATAATATTGAATACGGCTGTGGCTGGTGTACGCACCCCATGGTTGGGACGGGCGATCGAAAAGAAAAACAATACGACTAACATCATTGCCACAGCACTGGCTGCCCCGATGCCTATCGTTACAGGATTTAACACCCAATAAATTAAGTTGTTTTTATTCATAAAAGAAAGAACGCCAATCCGAGTACGATATATACCGCCAGCAGTTCCACTCCTTCCAGCCAATTCGATACGCCATCCTCTGACACCAGCGTAGCGATGAAAACACCGGCAATTAAGGCTAGCAATTCGAATTGGTTAAAAACCAGCACGAGGGGATGTCCCATTAACAAGCTGATGAACACCAGCGCTGGAGCTACAAACAGGGCAATTTGTAAACTGGAAGCCACAGCAATCTCGACGCTCAGCGACATCTGATTTTTCATCGCTACCTGCACAGCGACCAGGTGCTCAGCGACATTGCCAATAATCGGTATGAAAATAATACCAATAAAAAACTCGGAAATTCCCAGCTTAGTTACAACAGGTTCCACAGCCTCAACAAAAATTTCGGATAAAACGACTACACCGATTGTCGCAAGCGATAAAACTACGATGGCAGTTTTTATTGACCAGGCTGGATGCAATCCAGGAACACCCTCAGTTTCTTGCGATAATGGACCCTCAGAGTATTTAAATCCATAGATGAGACCCAAAGCATATAAAATCACCATCACGAACGCAACTCCCAGGCTCAGGGCTTCTACTTTGAAACTTGGTTCGGGCTCAATTGCGCCTATATAATGGCTGAGAAGAGATGGGATCAACAAGATTAAAACCGTTAAAACGAGCAGGATGGCGTTTCGGCTGGCGCTGTGGCGGTCGAATTTCTGAACCCCATGTTTAAGCCCACCAAGTAGCATAGCCATACCCAACACGAATAAAAGATTTCCCAGAATTGACCCTGTAATCGAGGCTTTCACTAACTCCAGTAATCCTTCTCGGATCGCCACGATAGTAATGATTAATTCAGCGGCATTTCCCAGAGTTGCATTAAGCAGCCCTCCCAATCGCGGTCCGGTATAATGCGCCAGGGATTCGGTGGATTTCCCAATATAACTGGCTAGCGGGATGACTCCAAGTGCTGAAAAAGCAAAAATCAATAAAACCGGCCAATGACCGAATTCGCTCCATATTGCCAAAGGTACAGCTAACAATAAAATCTCCACGGGATTTTCTTGCAGGTAGCGGATAGTCTTCTTCATTGACTCATCTGGTTCCTTTCGTGCCTGGTAAACATTGGATGAGGCGTCGAATCGGGAATTAACACCGGTAATACGCCACTTTGAACCTCAATCGAGACAACCCGATTTGCTTCGTGAGGTTCTCCATCGATTTGGATGTAGGCAGGATAGTCTGCCTCCATCCGCACACTGCTGAAGGACAAACAGCGCACCTGTTCCGACTCGCTGTGACTCCCCGCCCACAATTCCCAGGCAAGTTGTACGGTATTGCCCAAGGTTTCCCCTTCGAAGAGCCATAAATCCATCGTACCATCATCCAGTCTGGCGTTGGGAGATAGCTGCGCCAACCCACCTGCGTACAGGTGAATGTTGCTCACAAGTGCTAAAAGAAAATGGCCGCGAATCTCTTTTCCATCCGTTTCAACCTTAAGATTCATCCCGTGCCAGATACTCGCCTGCCATACAGCTGAAGCAGCGTAATGGACTACAGCAAAATTTTTCTCCCACCTCCCCCGGGGTTCGATCCTATGGACGATAAAAGCGTCCAAACCTACACCAGCCCAAAGTAAGAAAGGTCTCTGGTTGCACATCCCCACATCAATCCGGTAAACCCGTGCGTTCGCCAGCCTCCTGGCGCTTTCTTCCAACGCCATCAACCGTGTCCAGGTCAAACCAGGTAACCCCAGCTCCTGAGCCCATACGTTTGCAGTTCCGGAAGGCAAGACACCTAAAGCGGTATCTGTCCCCAATAGACCCGCAATCGCACGGTTAATCGAGCCATCCCCACCAGCCACAAAAAATGCATCCACACCCTCCATTGCTGCCTGGTAAGCCAGCCGCGTGATGTGGTCGCCATCTCGGGTTTGCTCCAGGTGAATTTCCCAACCGGATCGTCGCAAAACTTCTGCCGCCCTCTCGCACAACAACCTGGAAGGGTAGCGTCCGGCAGCCGGGTTATAGATCAGATATCCTCGTGGCATTTAGCATCCTGAAAACGGATTGATTCTAATCGAAAAGGAAAGGAGTGGTAAAATTTTCCAACCGATGACCCTTAAGTTAGCTAGGCTATGAGTGAACCAATCGTCTTGAATAACCGTTACCAGTTACAGGAACCCCTGGGGACAGGGGGGATGGCAATGGTATATCGCGCCCATGACCTGATGCTGGAACGAGATGTAGCAATTAAAATCCTACGAGAAGACTACTCAAAAGATCCTGCCTTCCGGGAACGTTTCAGGCAGGAGGCAAAAGCTGCGGCAAACCTTTCCCACCCCAATATCGTCACCGTCCACGATTTTGGTTACGATACCGGCCGCCTTTTCATCGTCATGGAGCATATCCCTGGTACGGACTTAAAAACAATCCTGCAAAGGCGTGGACGCTTTCAAACCGAAGAGGCTATCTCGCTCATCATCCAGTCTTGCGCAGGGGTAGGATATGCCCACCGGGTGGGTCTGGTGCACTGCGATATCAAACCGCAGAATATGTTGATTACCCCAGACAAGCGCCTCAAAGTGACTGATTTTGGTATCGCTCGCGCACTTTCATCGATTAAACCGGAGGAAAAGACAGACGTAGTATGGGGATCTCCGCAATACTTTTCTCCAGAACAGGCTGCCGGATTGGCTCCATCTCCAGCTTCTGATGTTTATTCTCTTGGGGTGGTTTTTTATGAAATGCTTACCGGTAGGTTGCCCTTCGCAGCAAATTCAGCAGAAGAACTCGCCCGGATGCACCGGGAAGATCCACCGCCCTCACCACGTAACTTTATTCCAACATTACCAGCACCTCTCGAACAAATCGCAATAAAAGTACTATCCAAAGAGCCATCAGCGCGTTACCGGACAGCAGATCAATTTGGACGAGTATTGGTGAATGTAACGAAACAGATCAATGCAGCCACAACGGTCACGCCAAGTTCACATCCAGCCTCCCAGATTAGTACAGCCCCCCGAGTACCAAACCAAAACCAGGCACCTGCAAAGCCTCAATTCCGAAACTCATTCCGACCGCCCAGCAACTATTCCCAACCTGCTCCAATCAGGCAATATGTGTCTTCATACACCCAGGAGGAAGAGAATCCCTTAGACATCGATTGGACCACCATTGCTTTGGGACTTGCAGCTTTGATCGCGGTGGGTGGACTCGTGCCTTTCTGGATGTGGATTTACTTTCTTTACCAATGATGTTCATTGAATTAAAAGAAAATCGCGGCAGTAGCCGCGATCCTCTATTCTCATCCGATGAAAAAATCTACTACCCTGTCTTGACCAGGGTTCGAATGCACTTGGCGCAAAGAACCTTTCGAACTTTTCGGCCACCCTCGTATACACTTAAGGTTTGCAGGTTGGGTCGGAATGTCCGTTGGGTTGCCTTTTTCGACCAGGGGCGGTTTCGCCCGAAAGTTGTTTTCTTACCACAATGAGCACACTTTGCCATGATTCCACTTCCTATTCAATAATTCTGGGTATTAACTACCCAGCATATAGCCCGCCAATCTTACCACAATTCGTATCCATTATCAAGTTGTGCTGTTAATACAGAGGAGACTATGTCTGACGAAACGAATCCATTAGGTAGTATTTATATCTCCCCCCGGGCAATCGCCACTATCGCCCACCAGGCTGCTCTAGAATCCTATGGCGTTGTTGGTTTGGCTCCAAAGAATCTGGCCAATGGGTTGAGCCACGTTTTAGTAAATGACCCTGCACGCGGGATAGAAGTCCATTACGATGGATCTCGCATTAATATTGATATCTACGTTGTGATCGAATACGGCACGCGCATAACCTCTGTTGCTTCTAGCGTCCAAAATACGGTTCGCTATCACGTTGAGAAGGCGTTGGGGTTATCCGTCAATTGCGTAAACGTCCACGTCCGCGGATTACGTGTAAGTGATATGGATTAGCTTTTTTCAAGAATATCGATCCTCCCTTTAAGATGGCTTTTAATGGAAATTGAATCACAAAACACGCCCCCAGAAGAGCGGACAATGTCAGAAAATGCTTTAATTATTGATGGGCAGGTATTTAAAAACTTTATCGAAGCCGGCTTAACCTGGCTGAGAACCAACCAACAAATCGTTAATTCCATGAACGTATTTCCAGTTCCCGATGGTGATACTGGGACCAATATGGTTTTAACCATGCAAGCTGCCCTTGATGAAATAAACAACTCATCTGAAAAAAATTTCGGTAAAATTGCTCACGCCATTGCCCACGGGGCTTTGATGGGTGCCCGTGGCAACTCGGGGGTCATCCTTTCCCAATTGTGGCGGGGTTTTGCCCGGTCAGCCGATAACCAGGAAATCCTGGATGGTCCCGGCTTTGTTCAGGCGCTTGCAATTGCCCGCGATACGGCTTATAAAGGCGTCGTTCGCCCGGTAGAGGGGACAATCCTCACGGTTGCAAAGGACGCCGCTCAGGCCGCAGAAGAAGCTTTATCCGAAACGAATGACCCAATCGCAATACTCGAGCGAGTAGTGCAAGCCGCGGACCAATCCGTCCAAAAAACACCCGAGCTTCTCCCAGTTCTCAAAGAAGCTGGTGTGGTCGACTCGGGTGGCAAAGGATTCTTTTTCATATTCGAAGGTATGCTCAGGTTTTCTCAAGGTTTGTCTTTAGAAACAGCAGTATCAACCGTACAACCCTTAAAAACGATGGAACTGGATAACTCACTCGCATCCATCGAACCTGGGCAAGATTACGAAGTAGTGGTAGATTTTCAACCTTCGAAAGAACTTGACCTGCCTGATTTTTACCAAAATCTGGAGCAAATGGGAACATCGATTCAGGTCGGCGAGGGTGATGGCATCTATCGCCTGCACATACACGTCCCTGCTCATAAACGTTACGAACCTATCGAATACGCCCTGACTTTAGGCACGATTACAAAGGTAGCGATGGAAAACCTGATCGCCCAAATGGAGGATCTCCAAAAAAAGAAAAAACCACCGCTAAACTTGACGCCGGTTGAACCCGGAGAAATTGCAGTTGTTGCGGTTACCCCGGGAGAAGGCCTCGCCAGAGTATTTGCCAGCCTGGGGGTGGCAGCCATCGTCAAAGGTGGTCAAACCATGAATCCCAGCACTCAGGAAATCCTTGGAGCTTTTGAAAATCTACCCACTGATAAAATTATCATCTTGCCAAATAATAAAAATGTCATTGGATCAGCCAAAGCAGCAATAGAACTTACGGCAAAGACAGTGGAGGTCATCCCGAGCAAATCCATCCCCCAGGGTTTAGCTGCTATGTTTCGCCTTGCGCCCAACGGAGATTTTGAATCTGTTACCCGCCAGATGACAGAAGCAATCAAAGAAGTGCAAACGGGGGAAATTACCTATGCCACTCGTAGCGTAGTAATCGACAATATATCCGTTCAAAAGGGGCAGTTCATCGCCCTGCATAATGGCAAGTTGGTGCTGAGTTCGCCCTCTTTAGAAGACGCCTGTATCAGACTCTTGGAAAAGGCCCAGGTCGACCAATATGAAATTGTCACCATCTACTCGGGGATAGACGTAACCCAGGAAGAAGTGAACAGGATTACAAACAGCATAAGATTAGCTTTTCCAAACCAAGAAATTGAAGTTCAGGAGGGCGGGCAACCCCATTACTACTTCATCATCTCCATCGAATAATCAATATGAATAGGACTTACGCAGTTGGTGGGAGGATGGGGGTGTTTGAGCGGGCAACGCCCGCCCAAACACCCCCAATTTTCCCCTGAACTGCGTAACTCCTAAAGTATTAAAATTGAGGTTGTGTAGGTATACCTTTTTACCCACATAAGGATATGGCATGGGTGAGAATATCGCTATCGTGACAGACAGTACCTCGGATATACCAGACGAACTGATATACCAATATCATATTTACGTCGTCAACAACATCGTGATCGTTGAAGGTCAAAGCCTCGAGGATAGAAAAGAAATCAGCCGCGAAGAGTTTTATACAAAGTTACCCAAATTGAAAAAATTTCCTACAACAGCGACAGCCTCCAGTGGTGTTTATCAGAAGCTGTACGAAAAATTATTCAAACAAGGAATCTCTCACATATTATCGATTCACGCCTCAAGCAAGCTCAGCGGAATCTATAATGCTGCCTGTCTGGCTGCACAAGCTTTCGGCAATCGCGTTCAGGTGATCGACAGCAAAAACGTTACCCTCGGATTAGGATTCCAGGTAATCGCAGCCGCAGAGATGGTTAGAAAAGGGGAATCGTTGGAAACCATAAGATCCCTCATAGAATGCCTCCAGAAGCGGATAAAAGTAGTGGCGATGTTAGACACACTAGAATACATCCGGCGTAGCGGGAGGGTTAATTGGGCACGCGCCCGTTTGGGTGCCATCTTGAGCATTAAACCATTTCTCGAAATCGTTAACGGAGAAGTTGTGAGCCTAGGGCAGGAGAGAACTCGCAAAAAAGGGGTGGCAAGATTGGTGGAAATTCTACGAAACTTAGGTCCACTAGAGCGCCTGGCTATTCTGCACACCAACGCTGAATTAGAGGCGCAAAAAATCATTGCAGAGTTGAGTGCCCAGCTACCCTTTATTCCTTTGTCCATCAACGTTACCACGGTAATTGGTTCGCACGTCGGACCAAACGGGCTTGGATTTGCCGCCCTCTTAAAATATTGAGACTGGCCTTTCCCCTGGTAAAATAACGTATATGAAATCTTCTCTGCAAAAGTTGCAGAAATTTCTTAAACTTGAAGCGGAGCGAGGTTATGATAACCGCGCTGTCGTTGGCGGTTTTGAGCGCATGGTCGATGCCTGGCAAATCGAGGCGCGCAATGAAGAATTACCCGAAGACTTAATCCAGGTGGTCAGCGAGAGGTTACGTGATTATCAGCGCCTAAACCAAACTTCCCGCAAAGAAATCATTGAGGGGCTATGGAAGCGGATTCAACGATTTAGCGGGGTCGATAGAGAGGTCGAAAAGATCGAGGAACCGCCTCGTAAACCTCATCTCGCACCACCAACTGCCCCATCCGAACCCAAAATCCAGGATGCGGTCTCACCCGAAACAAATAAAGAAATTTCTGCACGTCTGCCAGTCCGATCCCGGAAAAAAATATCGGAAGAGGAAAAAGCTGCACTAGACGCCTCTGTAACTGTCTTACAGGGAGTCGGGCCGCGTAATGCAAGTGCGCTCTCCCGCGTAGGGCTGCACACCTTGCGAGATATGTTGTTCTATTTTCCACGACGCTATATTGACTATACGCAACTTAAAGCCATAAACCGACTTCAGTATGGAGATGAGGTTACCCTCCTCGGCACTCTCCAATCCGTTACCAAGCGTCGTGTCCGCGACAATCAAGTACAACTGGTCGAAGCAGTTGTCTCAGACGGGAGCGGAGCCCTAAAATTGACATGGTTTAACCAGCCCTGGATCGTGAAACGCCTGCAAAGCGGCACCCAATACACCTTCGCCGGAAAAATCGACCAGTATCTGGGACGGCTAGTGATCAACAATCCGGAAGTCGAACAAGTCGAACAGCAACAGCTTAGCACCAGCCGTATCGTTCCCATCTATTCATTAACCGACCAGATCACTCAACGGTGGTTGCGCCGTATCATGAACCAGGTGGTCACTTTCTGGGCACCGCGCACTTGCGACCCCATGCCGGAAGAAGTCTTGGAATCTGCCAGGTTGATAGACCTTTCCAGCGCACTTCAACAAATGCACTTCCCCGATTCCTGGGAGCAATATAAATTGGCCCGCCAACGACTTGCATTCGACGAGATATTTTTATTGCAACTTGGAGTGTTAAGTCAAAAGCATGCCTGGCAAGAACGTACCGCCCGGGATTTTGAAACCTCCGAAGGATGGCTAGAAGCTCAATTAAAACGGCTACCCTTCCCATTGACCAGCGCGCAACAACGTGCTTTACAAGATGCTCGTAAAGACCTGGTATCTGGCCACCCAATGAACCGCCTGTTGCAAGGTGATGTCGGAGCGGGTAAAACCGTAATCGCTGCCTTGATCGCCACTATGGTTACCCACCATGGAGCTCAAGCAGCCCTGATGGCGCCAACCAGCATCCTGGCAGAGCAGCATTATAATAAAATGCTCCAGCTCCTCACCGAATTGACCTTTCCAATCAGCGCGACCTTTGACACTGAAGATAGCGTTGAACCCCCTTTGACCACTCAGCCGATTCCACCGTTACAGCCACACGAGATCCGCTTAATGATCGGCGATACTCCCGAAACGGAGAAACGCGAGATTCGAGAAGGTCTGGCAAACGGCACAATCAAATTTGTGATTGGTACTCACGCCTTGATAGAAGATCCGGTAACCTTTTCAGACCTGGAATTGGTAATCGTTGACGAACAGCATCGCTTTGGCGTCGAACAACGCGCTGTTTTACGCTCGAAAGGCACCAACCCACATTTGCTTGTCATGACCGCTACGCCCATCCCACGTTCCCTGGCTTTATCGGTCTATGGCGACCTGGACCTCTCAGTGATGGATGAATTGCCGCCAGGTCGGCAAGTCATCAGCACACACCTTTTACTCCCCTCGGAGCGCGAGCGTGCTTACCAGCTTATCCGCAAACAAGTCGATCAGGGCTTTCAGGTTTTTATAATTTACCCCCTGGTGGAGGAAAGTCAGGCTAGCGAGGCAAAGGCCGCCGTGGAAGAGCACGCCCGATTGAAAGACGAGATCTTTCCAGATTACAAGCTGGGATTATTACATGGGCGGCTTAGCCAGGAAGAAAAAGAAAATGTCATGGCTCGTTTTCACAACGGAGAATTCCAGATACTGGTATCAACCTCGGTAGTCGAGGTTGGGGTTGACGTTCCTAACGCCACCGTGATGCTCATCGAGGGTGCAAACCGATTCGGATTAGCCCAACTACACCAGTTCCGCGGGCGGGTCGGTCGCGGCTCAGAAAAGGCTTTTTGCCTTCTAATCCCTGAAAGCGCCGATGCTGCGGAAAACGAACGCCTTCAGGTTATGGCAACTACAAATGATGGCTTTGTCCTGGCAGAACGAGACCTAGAACAACGCGGCCCCGGTGAATTTCTGGGCACTCGCCAATCTGGCTTTTCCGGACTAAGGCTTGCCAGCCTGACCGACGTCCGGTTAATCGAAAAAGCCCGCGCAGAAGCTATAAAAATATTCGAACGAGACCCAAATCTCACCCAGCCCGAGAACAAACTCCTCTCTGAAGAACTCAAGTTTTATTGGGGTGGAGGGCAGGGAGATATTAGCTAGAAAAAAGAGGAATTATGATACGAGCTGTTTTCCCTGGCACATTCGATCCAATTCATTACGGGCATGTTGACATCGCTAAAAGGGCAGCAGGACTTTTCGACGAAGTGGTTGTAGCTGTCTACGACCGGCCGTTAAAATCTCTGCTTTTTTCTCCTCAGGAAAGGATACAACTCGCTTTGAGAGCACTCGAGGAAAACCCCAACATAAAGGTATCCGGCTTTTCTGGTTTAACCATCGAGTACTGCCGAAAGATTGACGCTAAGGTCATCGTACGCGGATTACGAGTATTTTCCGACTTCGAATATGAGTTCCGCATGGCACTAGCAAATCATCATTTAGCCCCAGAGATCGAGGTGGTAGCCTTGATAACTGCTTCAAACCACACCTTTCTGTCTTCATCTACTGTACGAGAAATCGCCTCCTTAGGTGGAGATGTCAGCAGTATGGTGCCACCCCACGTCGAAGTTGCATTGAGTAGACGATTTCAAGAGTTGGGTGAAGGGCAACAAATCGTCCCGACAACATCGTTAAGGGATTAAAGATGTCCATTAAATTTTGGCATGTATATTGCAATAACAGTTGACGAAAATCGGTTTTGAGAGTAATTTAAAGTAAAAAGCAGTTTACCCAAGGGAACTACCGATGGATATATTACATCTGATTGATCGCCTCGAAGAACTATTCAACCAGAGTCGTCCGATCTGGCTCACTCACAACGTAATCGTCGATGAGGATAAAATGTTGGATTTAATCGATCAGATGCGGGTGGCTATCCCTGAAGAAGTAAAAAAAGCTCAACAAATCATCGCCCAACGGGACCGCATTCTTGCTCAAGCACAGGAAGAAGTTAACCGGACCCTGTCCATCGCACGCGAAAAAAGTGAACAAATGTTGGAACGGGATGCCTTAGTCCAGGCAGCGCAAGCCAGGGCCGACCAAATATTAGCACAGGCTCGCTCCGACATCGACCGAACCCACCAGGATGCTGATGAATATGTCCTGGAAACACTCAGACGACTTGAAATGGAACTGGATCGCTATTTAACACAGGTTCGCAATGGGATTGCGACCATGCAGAACGACCATTCGCGCGGCGTACCCCCACAAAGTTGAATTAAATCGGGGCAATTCCTCCGGCTTTTTTTCATAAATTCCGCTCTTTACCCACGAAACGTGTTTCCATCAGGTAGTCAAACAAGCCCGGGAAGATAGCATTTAACCATATAAAAGCCATCATAATCCCGGGAATAATCACAACCCGGCGAGGGTGACGAATCGTATGCATTACCTCTCTAGCTACATCATCCGCGGATAACCGCAAAAATGCAGGGGTTTTAATCCCCGTTTTACGTCTTGCTCCAGTATGCTGTTCGAATTCCGTCTCTACTCCACCGGGGTATATACCTGTAACTTTTATTCCCCAAATGCTCACTTCCCGGCGTAAAGCCTCGCTAAAACCACGTATACCGAACTTGCTGGAAGCATATACTGAATACGTCGGGGTAGCAATCATCCCGGCCAGGGAAGCCATGTTAATTATGTGACCACTCCGCCTTTGAATCATATGTGGCAATACCATATGCGTTGTCTGAATCACTGCGATCAGGTTTATGTGAATTTGCGCCTCGATGTCCTTGAGCGGGTCAAGCATTTCCAACCAACTCAGTCGTCCGAATCCAGCATTGTTAAACAATACGTCGATCTGGCTAAAGTAGTCCAGGCTGGTTTGAACCAGCCTTTCGATGTCTTCCAACCGGGTCAGGTCAGCAACGATAGGCAAGGCCTGACCGCCTGCTGCTTGTATTTCATTCGCTAAAGATTCCAACCGGTCTTTCCGCCGAGCTGCCAGGATTACTCGGAAACCGCCCTTAGAGCATAAGCGGGCGGTCGCTTCCCCAATTCCAGAGGACGCACCGGTGATTAAAATTACTGGGGCTTTTGACATTGCAAGCTCCTTTGGGTGTTATAATCTTTTAAGACACCAACAACCTCTATTTTAGACAACTTTTGACCAAATTACCAGACATTTGGGGGCGCGTTAATTGCGAGATTTCTATCACACCCAACTGGAATACTGGTTTTTGGCGAATAAGATCCATTCATCACTCGAGATGCCGCAAACATCTCTCCACTCACCTCACAAGACTCAAATCCTGGACGCGTTGCAATTCCAGGGCGATCGAAATGATTGCGGCCCATACACAGTTGCGACCGTCCTCAATGCTCTGCTTGGATTGAACCTGGAAGCCAGCCAACTTGCCAAAGAAATGGATCGCCCAATCTGGCGTGGCCCGATGTTTATCGTTCGGCGAGTGCCCAATTGGGCGACTTTCCCCTGGGGGATGGTGGATGTTTTTTGCTCCTATGGATTGAAATCCAAATGGAAAAGTCTTGTTTCAACCGAATACCTTTTGAAAGAGATCACTCACCCTAAAGTGTTAATCCCGATTATCGGCTCCTGGAAGCCACTCTGGGCGCATGTCATGTCATTGGTTGCAGTTGATCCCGATAAGGGTTGGGGTTTCGCCAACACCCAATATAACCATCACAACATTCACTGGTTACAGGATTCGACTTTTAAAACTCAATGGAAAGCCATGTTTCATTTATTTATTGAGGTCAAAATCGCCTGATAAATGCAATTTTCTATATACTGGTATCTTGACATATTTGTGTGCTTACAGGTATGGAACACGAGATAAGAAAATCTACTTTCGAAAGGAGAGCACACAATGAATTTCGACTTTACAGATGAGCAACGCATGTGGCGGGACGCCGTTCACGACTTCGTAGAAAAAGAAATAAAACCTAAAGCTCGACATACAGATGAGACCGGGGAATTCAACGCTGAAGGAGTGCATAAAATGGGCCCCCTGGGGCTGCTGGGACTCAACGTTCCTGAAGAATTTGGCGGGGCAGGCGTAGACGCGATCAGCGCTGCCCTGGCTATCGAAGAGCTAGGCTGGGGCTGTGGCAGTACTGCCCTGGCCATCGCCGCACACAACGGGCTGGGTTGCGCTCCAGTGGCTCTATTCGGGACAAGAGAACTCAAAGAGAAATATCTACCCTCGGCCGCTTCAGGCCGCCACCCGGATGGCAACCTCAGCAAACTGGCAGCCCTAGCCCTCACCGAGCCTGACGCTGGATCGGATTTGAAAGGTGGAATCACTACACGCGCGGTCAGAGAGGGAGATGAGTGGGTGATCAACGGCGCAAAAATGTGGTGCACCAATGCCAGCATCGCCGACTTCATCGTGACGCTTGCTCGAACTGATCCGACTGGAGGATCACATTCTCTAAGCCTCATCCTTGTTCCAACCAGTATCGCTGGGTTGCACATCGCTCCACCCGAAAAAAAGATGGGGCTCAAAGGTTCTCCGACACACGCAGTTACCTACGAAAACGTCAGGGTACCTTTACATTATATTTTGGGCAACGCTGGGGAGGGACTTCAACAAACACTGACTGTTCTGGATGGCGGCCGGATCGGAATTGGCGCCCTGGCGGTAGGCCTAGCCCAGTCAGCTTTTGAGGAAGCTTTAAGTTATTCCAAGGAACGCCACGCATTCAACCAGCCTCTGGCGTCCCACCAGGCAATCCAATGGATGTTAGCCGACGCCGCCACCGAAATCCAAACCGCTCGTCTGATGGTATATTACGCCGCTTGGTTGAAGTCTCAAGGCCGCGCCTTCAATAAAGAAGCTGCGATGGCCAAGCTGTTTGCCACCGAGATGGCAGAAAGAGTCTCCAGGAACGCTATACAAATCCACGGCGGTTATGGGTACAGCCGCGAATATCCGGTCGAAAGAATCTATCGAGACGCACGCTTAATGACCATCGGAGAAGGCACAAGCGAGGTACAAAGAATGGTAATCGCCCGGCACCTCATTCAACAATAAACAATCGTAAAAACACCGCTCTTTCACCTGTGGAAAGAGCGGTATTTTATGGCACACAGATAAATCTAATTATGGTTGAGCCGCGGAAGCCACCGGTTCATCCAAATACTTCCAGCTATTAGGAGGCCAATAAACTATAAGGGCTTTTCCGATTACGTTTTCTTCAGGAACCATCCCCCAACGGTGCGAATCCGAGGAGCTGTTGCGGTTATCGCCAAGCACAAAGAGCGAGTCCTCCGGGATAATCCAGGTACCCTCGTAATTAGGGGGTGCACTGATATATGGCTCATTAATGGGATCGTTATTGACGTAAACCTTTCCGCCTGAAACCTCGATCTCATCACCCGGTAGACCAATAACCCGTTTGATATATGGTTCGCGATGAGGATCAGGTGGATAGTTAAATATAATGACGTCTCCCCGGGTTGGAGATCCCAGCTTATAAGCCAGTTTATTGACAATAACAAAATCTCCTGCGTATAGCGTGGGTTGCATACTGATCGATTCAACCCGGATACGGGCAGAAATTGCGTTAATTCCGAGAAATAATAGAACCGACAAAATAACCGTTTCCATGATGTCCAGGAAAAACCCGCGCAGTTCGTTACCCGGATTCTTCTTGGGCAGCTCTGGATCTGGAGAGATTTTAGAACGGTAATACTCCATTATTCCTTCCTGGGTATGTGCGGGATGATCCAGCTTATAAGAGCTTGGGGCGAGCGGGTTTGCATCATGATCCGGCCTGGGCCGCTGATCTGTACAACCAGTCCTTCCCCGCTTAGAAATGTGGATTTTAATCCGCCGACGGTCTTAATCTGCACATCCATGGAGGCATCGAAAGCTACAAGGTGCGTGGTATCTACGATGTACTTCTCTCCGGCAGCCAGTGATTTCTCAAATATTGCTCCGAAGGAAGAAAGCAGCAATTTTCCGCTTCCCAAAGCCTCAAGCATCGAAATACCCTCTGCCGCAACAAAAGCCTTCATGCTGATCTTGGCGTTTAACTCTATCCCTGTCTCGGAAGCCACATAAGAGCCAGCTTGTACCATCAATTTTTGATCTTTCATTTCTACCAAGGCCATGTCTCCAGGCAACCCCGGAGCCAGGGTAAGCTCACCTCCCTGTGGTGGAGCCTGAAAGAAATTCTGAAAAAAACTTTCGCCACCCAATATCGAGCGGCCAAGAGATTTTAGAATACCACCAGCCGCCTTGGTCTCGATGGCAATTCCATCCGACATACTGACCATCGCACCCGACTCCGCTCGAATTTTCTCGTTCGGGTCAAGCTTGACGATAGCGATCGAATATGAAGGTCGATTGACGATTTCTACATTCATTTCTTACCTCCTAAATGATTTATCCCTGAATATATTTGGACTTACGCAGTTGGTGGGAGGATGGGGGTGGGTGGGGGGGGGGGGGGGCCCCCCCCCACCCCCCCAAAAAAAAGAAAAAAGAAAAGAACGAAAAAAATTTAAAAAAAAAAAAAAAAAAAT
>Ga0299912_10001383_pt1 | contig 19563 bp, 15 predicted proteins | sample RVTome_2_FD_207667 | JGI IMG/M metagenome (GOLD analysis project Ga0299912, IMG submission 207667) | Soil microbial communities from uranium-contaminated site in the Upper Colorado River Basin, Wyoming, United States - RVT95D214 (version 2) ... | reverse complement strand
TCGCGCGAACTGGTCTATCAGGACGCCCTCAAGAAGAAGCTCGACAAACGCGCTGACGTGGTTGCCGAGCTGGAACAGGTGCGGGTCAAGATCCTGCTCAACGCCGCCGTGCGTGAGGCGATGCAGGCCAATCCCATCACCGAAGATGAAATGAAGAAGGAATACCAGGCGCAGCTGCCCAAGATGCAGCAGCAGGAATTCAAGGCGCGCCACATCCTGGTGAAGACCGAGGATGAGGGCAAGGCCATCGTCACCGCGCTGGAGCGCGGTGCAGACTTCTCCACCCTGGCCAACGAAAAGTCCCTGGACTCCTCGGCCAAGGACGGCGGCGATCTGGGCTGGTTCCCCGCCGGGCAGATGGTCGCGCCGTTTGCGGCCGCCGTCGCCGACATGAAGAAGGGCGGCTACAGCAAGGCCCCGGTGCAGACCCAGTTCGGCTGGCACGTCATCGCCCTCGACGACACCCGCCAGGGCAAGGCGCCGGACTACGAGACCATCAAGCCGCAGCTGCAAAACTTCCTGCAGCAGCGCCACATCGCCGCCTATCTGGACAAGCTGCGCAGCGGCGCCAAGATCGACGTCAAGGCCCCGTAATTTCTCCACCATTGGGGCGGGCGCAAGCCCGCCCCGATGCCTTCATCAGTTCCGCCTTCATTTTTCCCGGCCCACGGCCGTCCCTCCCCGCCTCTCCCTTGTAGTCATTGGCCGTAGATTTTGTACGGTGATATCCCTCACATTTTTAGGCAATTGGCTTACACTATCAGGGACGCCCCCAAAGAGGAGAAGGGGCTAATGTCAGCAAATAATCCGAGGAGAAAAATTACAATGCTGAACAATATCCGCATCGGCACGCGCATCCAGCTCGGCTCGACCCTGGTACTGGTGCTGGCACTGGCCGTCATCATCCCTGTGGTACTCGCCAAGATTAACGGCATCATCGGCGACAACGAACAGCGTTCGCTCAACCGCCACTATCAAACCCTGATGAACCAGATCGCCGCCGAAGGACGGCTGGCGGAAACCCTCGCCGTGGTATTGGCCAAGGTGCCCGACTTCCAGCAGGCCATGGCCTCCGGCCAGCGCGAACGTCTCGGTGAAATGCTGCTGCCCGCGTTCGCAGAGTTGAAGAAAAATTATGCCGTGGTGCAGATGCAGTACCACCTGCCGCCCGCCACCACCTTCTTCCGTGTGCACATGCCGAACAAGTTCGGCGACGATCTGTCCTCCTTCCGCCACACCGTGATAAAGACCAACGCCGAACGTGTCAACGTGGTCGGCCTGGAAAGCGGCGTCGCCGGCCTGGGCATACGCGGCGTGGTGCCGGTGTTCCATCAGGGCCAGCACATCGGCTCGGTGGAAACGGGCATGTCCTTCGGCCAGCCCTTCTTCGATCAGTTCAAGGCCGCCTACAACGTCGACATCATCTTTCGCCTGCGCCAGCCCGACGGGTCGTTCAAGACCTTCGCCAGCACCCTGGGCGATGCCACGCTGTTCACCGACGAACAATTGCGCCAGGCCTTGGACGGCAAACAACAGGTGAGCCGCATTGAACTGCACGACAAGCCCATCGCCATCTATGCCAACACTGTACTGGACTATTCGGGCAAACCCATCGGCGTGGTGGAACTGGCCATCGATCGCAGCATGTTTGTGGCGGCCCTGAACGATGCCCGCAACACAACGATACTCATCGGGGTCATCGCACTGATCTTGGGACTGCTGTTGTCCTGGCTGGTGGCGCGCACCATTACCCATCCGCTGTGCATCACCGTCGCCACCCTGCAGGACATCGCCGAGGGTGAAGGTGACCTGACCCAGCGCCTCGATGCCAGCGGCAAGGACGAACTATCCCGTCTGGCCGATGCCTTCAACCGCTTCACGGCCAAGATCCAGCAACTGGTGCAGCAGGTGGCGAGTGCCACCGGGCAACTGCACAACTCCACCGATCGGATGAACGCCATCACCACCGAAACCGAGCGCGGTATCAGCGAGCAGCAGTCGGAGACCGATCAGGTGGCCACCGCCATCAACGAAATGGCGGCCACCGTACAGGAAGTGGCGCGCAGTGCCGCCGCCGCCGCCGATTCCGCAGCCACTGCCGACAAGCAGGCGGTGCATGGCCAGCAGGAAGTGGGGCAGACCATACGCGACATCACGGCCCTGGCCGGTGACGTGGAACAGGCGGCGAGCGCCATGCAGCAGTTGGAAACCGACAGCCGCAACATCGGCGCCGTGCTGGATGTGATCCGCGGCGTGGCGGAACAGACCAACCTGCTGGCACTCAATGCCGCCATCGAGGCTGCCCGCGCCGGAGAGCAGGGCCGCGGCTTTGCCGTGGTGGCCGACGAGGTGCGCGTGCTGGCGCAGCGGACGCAGAAGTCGACCCAGGAAATCGAGTCGATGATCGGACAGTTGCAGGAGGCCGCTGTTGCCGCCGCCCGCACCATGGAGAAGGGCCGCGCCCGCGCCCAGGATACGGTGAATCAGGCGCGCAGCGCCGGCGAATCGCTGGACGCCATCGCCGCGGCGGTGGGTGTGATCTCCGATATGAACACGCAAATCGCCAGCGCGGTGGAAGAACAAAGTGCAGTGGCCGAGGAGCTGAACAAGAACATCAGCAACATCAGCCGCATCGCGGAGATGTCCGCGGAAGGCTCGCACCAGACCGCCGCCGCCAGCGGCGAAATCCGCAACCTGGCGGATCAGCTCGATTCGCTGGTGGGCAGATTCAAGGTCTGATCAAGTGACAAGTGACAAGTGACAAGTGACAAGCAGGGATTCTTTGCCCTTTCTTGTAACTTGCAACTTGTCACTTGTTACTGGTCTTCACGGCGATAACTGCCGTCCAGTATCCCCTGCCACCACGCCTCGTTGTCCAGATACCAGGACAGCGTCTTGCGTATCCCGCTTTCGAAGGTTTCCTGCGGCACGTAGCCCAGTTCGCGCCGCGCCTTGTCGGCATCGATGGCATAACGGCGATCGTGTCCGGGCCGATCGGTGACATAGGTAATCAAGGTCTCCGTTGCCTTGCCGCTTGCCGCGGGAGCCTGCGGGAAACGGTCGCGCAAGGTTGCGTCGGCAGTGAAACTCTCGTCAAGCAGGCGGCACAGCAGCTGCACGATGTCGATGTTGTGCCATTCATTGTTGCCGCCGATGTTGTAGGTTTCGCCGTGGCGGCCCCGCTCCATCACCAGCTCGATGCCGCGGCAGTGGTCGTCCACGTACAACCAGTCGCGCACGTTACGCCCGTCGCCGTAAATGGGCAGCGCCCTGCCCCGCAGGGCGTTGACCAGCATCAGCGGGATCAGCTTTTCCGGAAACTGGTAGGGGCCGTAATTGTTGGAGCAGTTGCTGGTGGTCACCGGCATGCCGTAGGTATGGTGGTAGGCACGCACCAGGTGATCCGATGCCGCCTTGGAGGCGGCATAGGGCGAGTTGGGCGCGTATGCGGTGTCTTCGGTAAAGGCCGGCGCCTCGGGAATAAGCGAGCCGTACACCTCGTCGGTGGAGACGTGGTGGAACAGCACATCGGCGGCCCATGTGCCGTCCGCGCCAAGCCACGCGGCCTTGGCCGCCTTGAGCAGGGCATGGGTGCCCACCACATTGGTTTCGATGAAGGCGTCGGGACCCGTGATGGAACGATCCACATGGGATTCGGCGGCGAAGTGCACCACCGTATCGATGCCCTCCTCGCGCATCAGCTGCTCCACCAGTCCCTGGTCGCAGATGTTGCCGCGCACGAAACGGTAGCGCGGATTGCCGGCGGCCGGCAGGCTGGCCGGGTTGCCGGCATAAGTGAGCGCGTCCAGCACCACCACCCGATCGGCGGGATGCTGCGCCAACCAGTAGTGCACGAAATTGACGCCGATGAAACCGGCGCCGCCGGTGACCAGCAATTTACGCATTGTTCAGTTCCTTCAACATGGTTCTCAGTGCCGCACGCCAGTGCGTCCCGGCTAGCGCCAAATCCCGCCGCGCATCGGCACTGTCGAGTACGCTGTAGGCCGGACGGCGCGCGGGTGTCGGATAGTCTTCCGTGCGCAGGGGACGGATCGGGATCGCACGGTCCAGCATTCCCAACGCCAGCGCCTCTTCCTGGATCGCCACGGCGAAGTCATACCAGGACGCCACGCCCAGATCGGCCCAGTGATACAGGCCGTGCAGCTGCGGCCGCTGCGCCGCCGCCCACAGGGCCTGCGCCAGCGTGCCGGCCCAGGTCGGGCTGCCCACCTGATCGGCGACCACGCCCAGCTCGTCGCGCTCGGTCATCAGGCGCAGCATGGTACGCACGAAGTTATTGCCCTGCGCTGCGTACAGCCAGGAGGTGCGCAGGATCAGACCCTGCGCGGCGATGGCCAGTACCGCCTCCTCCCCCGCCCGCTTGCTGGCGCCATAAACGCCCAGCGGATGGCAGGCATCCAGCGGACGGTAGGGGCGTGCGGACATTCCGTCGAACACATAGTCGGTAGAGACCTGCAGCAGACGCGCGCCGCAACGGGTCGCCGCCTGCGCCAGATGGGCCGGGCCCAGTGCGTTCACGGCATGGGCATGCTCCGGCTCCTGTTCGGCACGGTCGACGGCAGTATAGGCCGCGGCATTGATGATCACCTCGGGCCGCACTTCCGCCACCACGCGGGTCACCTCGGCCAGATCGCTGACGTCCAGCTGCGCCGAAGTACGTGCGTCCAGCGTCACCGCCGCCGGCGCGGTGGCGCACAGCATGCGCCCCAACTGGCCGCCGGCACCGGTGATCAATACCTTCATGGATAGCACTCCGCACTGCTGAACGGCGTGCCGGCAGCATCCTTGGCCGAGACCAGCGGCGCGCCTTCTCCCGTCAGCGGCCAGTCGATGGCCAGGTCTGCATCATCCCAGTGCACGCAGCGTTCGTGCTCAGGCGCGTACAGCTCGGTGCACTTGTATACGAAATCGGCACTATCGCTGAGCACGTAAAAGCCGTGGGCGAATCCGGGCGGCACCCACATCTGGCGCTTGTTCTCGGTGGAAAGAATCTCCCCCACCCAGCGGCCGAAGGTAGGCGAGGAACGGCGCATGTCCACCGCCACGTCGAACACCGTCCCCTGCACCACGCGCACCAGTTTGCCCTGCGCCTGCCGTATCTGGTAGTGCAGGCCGCGCAGCGTGCCGCGCACCGAACGGCTGTGATTGTCCTGCACGAACTCGGCGTCGATCCCGGCAGCCGCGAAACGGGCGCGGTGGTAAGTCTCCATGAAAAAGCCGCGCTCGTCGCCGAACAGCTGCGGTTCGACGATCACCACCTCGGGCAGGGCAGTCGGAAGAAAACGCATCAGAATATTTTCTCCTGCAACATCATGCGCAGATATTCGCCATAACCGTTGTTGCGGTATTGGGCAGCGATGCGCTCCACCTGCTGCGCGTCGATATAACCCATGCGGTAGGCGATCTCTTCCGGGCAGGCGATCTTCAGGCCCTGCCGCTCCTCGATGGTCTGGATATATAGGCTGGCCTGCAACAGCGATTCATGGGTGCCGCTGTCGAGCCAGGCCGCGCCGCGGCCCATGACCTCCACTTGCAGGGCATCGCGCTCCAGGTAGCAGCGGTTGACGTCGGTGATCTCCAACTCGCCGCGCGGCGAGGGCTTCAGGTCGCGTGCGATATCGACCACCTGGTTGTCGTAGAAATACAGGCCGGTCACCGCGTAGTTGGAGCGCGGCTGTGCCGGCTTTTCCTCGATGGAGATGGCACGTCCCCCGGCATCGAATTCCACCACGCCATAGGCACGGGCGTTCTTGACCCGGTAGGCGAACACCGTCGCACCTTCGTCACGGCCGGCGGCACGTTGCAGGTCGTCCGTCAGGTCGTGGCCGTAAAAGATGTTGTCGCCCAGGATCAGTGCAGAAGGGCTGTTGCCGACGAACTCGCGGCCGATGATGAAGGCCTGCGCCAGCCCTTCCGGCTTTGGCTGCTCGGCATAGGAGAAACTGACGCCCCACTGGCTGCCGTCGCCCAGCAGCTCACGGAAACGCGGCAGATCGTGCGGCGTGGAGATAATCAGGATTTCGCGTATCCCGGCCAGCAGCAGTGTGCTGATCGGGTAGTAGATCATCGGCTTGTCGTACACCGGCAACAGCTGCTTGCTCACGCTCAGGGTCAGCGGATACAGCCGCGTACCGGAGCCTCCTGCCAGTATGATTCCCTTGCGCTGGCTCATCTAACCTCCACCTCATAAACATCACGACAAGATGAACAAGATGGGACAGGATCAACAAGATATGCATCTTGTTCATCGTGCAACATCTTGTTCATCCTGTCCGTCATTGTTCCAACAACTTCAGCAAGGCGCCCTCGTCCAGCACCGCCACGCCCAGCTCTTCGGCCTTGGCCAGCTTCGAGCCGGCCTCGGCGCCGGCCACTACATAATCGGTCTTCTTCGACACGCTGCCCGCTACCTTGGCACCCAGCGCCTGTAACCGCTCCTTCGCCTGATCACGCGACAGGGACTCCAACGTACCGGTCAGCACGAAGGTCTTGCCCGCCAGCGGCTGCGCGCCCCGCTCCACCACCACCTCGGGCCAGTGCACACCGGCACGGCGCAACTTGTCGATGACTTCGCGGTTGTGCCCCTGGCGGAAGAAGGTGAGGATGCTTTCCGCCACCACCGGCCCCACGTCGGCCACCTGCTGCAAGGCATCCATATCGGCGGCCATCAGCTGCTCCAGCGTGCCGAAATGAGCGGCCAGGGTCTGCGCGGTGGCCTCGCCCACGTCGCGGATACCGAGCGCGAACAGAAAGCGCGCCAGGGTAGTGTTCCTGCTCTGCTCCAGCGCCGCCACCAGATTGGCGGCGGACTTGTCGCCCATGCGCTCCAGTGCCGCCAGCTGCGCCTGGCTCAGGGCATACAGGTCGGCGGCATCGCCGATAAATCCCTGATCCACCAATTGCTCCACCAGCTTGTCGCCCAGGCCCTCGATATCCATGGCACGGCGTCCGGCAAAATGCTTGATCGCCTCCTTGCGCTGCGCCGGGCAATACAAACCACCGCTGCAACGGGCGTCGGCCTCGTCCTCGGGGCGTTCCACGTCGGAGCCGCACACCGGGCAATGCGCCGGATAGTGTACCTGGCGCGCGTCGGCCGGCCGGCGTGACAGCACCACGCCGGCCACCTCGGGGATCACGTCGCCGGCGCGGCGCACGATTATCGTGTCGCCGATACGCACATCCTTGCGATCGATTTCGTCCTGGTTGTGCAAGGTGGCATTGCTCACCGTAACGCCGCCGACGAATACCGGCGCCAGCTTGGCCACCGGCGTCAGCTTGCCGGTACGCCCCACCTGCCACTCCACGTCGAGCAGGGTGGTCATCTCTTCCTGCGCCGGGAACTTGTGGGCGATGGCCCAGCGCGGGGCGCGGGCGACGAAGCCCAGGGTCTGCTGCTGATCGTAGCGGTTGACCTTATACACCACGCCGTCGATCTCAAACGGCAGCTGGTCCCGTTGCGCACCGATGCGACGGTAGTAATCGAGGCAACCCGCGGCGCCGCGCACCACCGCCACCTGCGTCGGCACGCTGAAGCCCAATGTCTTCAGCCACAGCAGCACGTCGTGATGGCGCGCAGGCAGCGCACCGCCCTCCACCTTGCCGACGCCGTAACAGAACATGCGTAGCGGGCGTTGCGCAGTGATGCGCGGATCGAGCTGGCGCAGCGAACCGGCGGCGGCGTTGCGCGGATTGACGAAAGTCTTTTCGCCCTGCGCCGCCTGGCGCCGGTTCAACTCGGCAAACCCGGCCTTGGGCAGGTACACCTCGCCGCGCACCTCCAGCAGTTGCGGATAATCCGTGCCGCGCAGACGCAGTGGCACTGCATGTATGGTGCGCACATTCTGCGTCACATCCTCGCCGCTGACGCCGTCGCCACGCGTCGCGGCGCGTACCAGCACGCCATCGCGATACAACAGACTGATGGCCAGACCGTCCAGCTTCAGTTCCGCCGAGTACTCCACCTCGGCCACGTCCAGTCCCTCGCGCGCGCGGCGATCGAAGTCGTGCACCTCGTCATCGGAAAAGGCGTTGCCCAGAGACAGCATGGGCAGTTCGTGCCTGACTTCGCCAAAGGCCTTGAGCGGCGTGGCGCCGACCCGTTGCGTCGGCGAATCGGGAGTGACGAGGACGGGATACTGCGCCTCCAGTTCCTGCAACCGGCGCAGCAGGCGATCGTATTCGGCGTCCGGAATCTCCGGCGCGTCGAGCACGTAATAGAGGTAGTTGTGGTGTTCGATGGCGGCGCGCAGCTCGGCGGCGCGCTGCTGTGCTTCAGGGGGAACGGTGCTCATGCTCAGGCAAGGGCGTTGCTGCGGAACGGACGGGCTTGCGCGCGCATGTGCGCCAGGCTGTCCTCGGTGAGGGGACGGCGCTGCTGATCGCCCAATCGCCCCTCCAGCGCCCCAGCCAGCGCCCGGGCCGTGGCGTACATGTCTTCGAAGGCTGCCGCGCCCACCACCGGACCGGGCAGACGCATGAACAGCGCCAGCCCCGGCGTGCGCAGTTCGGGGAGATTTTCCAGTTCGAAATAACCCGGCTCGATGATGCTGACCACGCTGAACACGGCCTCGCCGCTGTCTGCGTCCATGCGGTGAAAGATACGCATGTCGCCGTATTGCAGGCCGAGCTGTTCAAACAGGTCGGACAGGGTGGGGCCGGTGAACACCTCACCCTCCTGGGCGATGACGCTGAACACCAGCAACTGCTCCGCCGGCTGCGACGCCTGTTCGTCATCCCGTGTGGACACCGACCCCAGCACCTCGCGCGCCTCGTCCGCCGCCACCGCGGCCTTGGCCTCGCGGCCATTGAATCCGGCGAACTCGCGCAGCTGCGCTTCCTCCACCGGGGCGCCGCGCACCGCATGGCGCAGCAGCGGGATCACGTCCCAGTCTTCGTCGCTGTGGGCCGCGCGGTCCGCATCCTGCGGCAGTTCGTCGTCGAACAGCGGGTCGTGCTTCGGCTGCCGGCGGCGCCAGCGATCCCACAGATAGATGGCGGCGATAATCGCCGCACCGATCAACAACAGTATCAAACGGAAGGGATCCATAACCGGTTTACACCGCCGCCAGTTCCACCGCTTCGTCCACGTCCACCGCCACCATGCGCGACACGCCCGGCTCGTGCATGGTCACGCCGGCGAGATGGGTCGCCAGTTCCATGGTGGCCTTGTTGTGGGTGATGAAGATGAACTGCACGCGCTCGGACATCTCCTTCACCATGCTGCAGAAGCGGCCGACGTTGGCTTCGTCCAGCGGCGCGTCCACCTCGTCCAACATGCAGAACGGCGACGGATTGAGATCGAAGATGGCGAACACCATGGCCACCGCGGTCAGCGCCTTCTCGCCGCCGGACAGCAGGTGAATGGTGCTGTTGCGCTTGCCGGGCGGACGCGCCATGACGGTGACGCCGGTGTCAAGCAGGTCTTCGCCGGTCAGTTCCAGATAGGCATGGCCGCCGCCGAACAGGCGCGGGAATTTCTCCTGAATGCCCTTGTTGACCTTGTCGAAGGTTTCCTTGAAGCGGGTACGCGTCTCGCGATCGATCTTGCGGATGGCGTTTTCCAGGGTCTCCAGGGCCTCGGACAGATCCTTGTTCTGGGCGTCGAGGTAATTCTTGCGCTCCGACTGCTGCTCGTACTCGTCGATGGCGGCGAGGTTGATCGGGCCGAGACGCTGGATCTTCTGCCCCAGCTCATCGAGTTGCTGCTCCCAGCCCGGCTCGTCCGCCTGTTCCGGCATTTCGCCCAGCAGGGCCTCCAGCTCGAAGCCGGCCTCGGTGACCGCCTCGTGCAGGGTCTGGCGCCGCACCTTGAGTTCCTGGCCGTGCATGCGCAGCCGCTCCAGGGCGGATCGCACTTCCTGCACCTGGCGCTCGGTGGCGAGGCGCTCGTGCTCCAGGCGGCGCAATTCGTGATCGATGTTCTCGACGCGCTTGCGCGCCTCGGCCAGTTGTTTCTCCACCTCCATGCGACGGTTGAGATGGGCGGCCAGTTCCTCGGCCATGGCCTGGATCGGCGCATCGCCCTCGCCCAGCACCAGCCGTAGCTCCTCGCGCCGCTCGGCCAGCATGGTGAGCTGGCCTTCCATGCGTTCCAGCGCCTGCTCGGTGCTGGCCTTTTCGGTGCGCATGCCTTGCAGGCGCAGGGCGATGCCATGGGCCGCCTCACGCGCGGTGCGCGCCTGTTCGCGTGCCTGCTCCAGGGCGACACGGCGTTCTTCGCGCTCGCGGGTCAGCTCTTCACGGCGGATGGCGTTCTCTTCCATCAGGGCCAGGGCCTGGTGCAGGCGGCTGCGCGCCTGTTCCATTTCGGCATCGGCTTCCTGCTGCTGGCGCTGCAACTCCTGCGCCTCGCTCTGTAAACGCTCGTGACGCTGGCGGATCTGCTCCAGCCGCGCCTGCTTGCCCGACAGCTGCGCCTTCTGTTCGGCGGAACGGCGGTTGGCCTCGTTCAGCTGACGTTGCAGCGCCTCGCGTTCCTCTTCCAGCCGACGCAGCAGTTCGCGGCCGTCGACCAGGCGCTGCTCGGCATCGCCGGTCTGCTGTTCCAGCTGCGCCAGCAGGGTGTTCAGTTCGCGCAGTTCCTGTTCGCGTTGCAGCACGCCGGCGCGCTCGTCGGCCTCGCGTGCCACGCGCAGCCAGCTGGTGCCCAGCCACAGACCGTCACGGGTGATCACCGATTCGTGGGCCGCGAGACGCGGCCGCAGGGCCAGCGCCTCGGCCAGATTCTCCGCGGCGTAAATGCCGCCGAGCAGTCCGTCCAGACTCCAGGGCGCGTTCACCTTGGCCGCCAGCGCGGTGCCCGCACTGCCCGCCGCGGCGCCCTGCGCCCTGGTGTCGAACAGGGTCAGATGGCCCTGCTCCAATCCCTGCAACACCTCCGCCAGCGGATCGAGGCCATCGACGCACACCGCTTCCAGGCTGACGCCGAGCACGGTTTCCACCGCCCGCTCCCAGCCCCGCTCGACGTCGAGCCCTTCCGCCAGGCGCTTGGCGCCGGCCAGCCCCTGCCGCTCCAGCCAGGCAGTGACGGCGCCCTGGCGCTTGCCCAGTGCGGCCTGCTGCAAGGCCTCCAGCGAGGCATGACGTCCGCGCCGGCTGTGCAGCTCGGCACGCAGGCGATCCAGTTCGGCCGCCGTTTCGTTGTTCTGTTCGCGCTGGGCGCCGATGCGATCGAGGCAGCCGCCGACCTGTTCCTGCAAGGCGGAGGCCTGCATCTCCTCTTCCGCCTGCTGCTCGCGCAGCATGGCGACTTCGCTCTCCAGGGCATCGGTGGAGAGCATCTTCTGTTCTTCCTCCAGCCGCTGCAGGCGCTGGCGCTGCTGCCCGGCCTGCTGCTCCAGGTGTTGCAGGCGCGCCCGCTCCACCTGGGCGGTCTGGGAGGACTCGGAGGCCTGGTGATTGAACTCGTCCCACTGCCCCTGCCAGCCGTGCATGCCCTCTTCCGCCGCGGCCAGGGCGGCGGCACCGAGCTGCTCTTCCTGCTGCGCCGTTTCCAGCGCCGGTTCCTGCTCGCTCAGGGCGGACTGCAATTCGCCGATCTTGCGCCGGTCCGACTCCATGTGGGACTGGGCCTCGTTCCAGGAACGCTCCACCTGGTTGAGATCCTGCTGCTGCTGCTGGCGGCGTTCACGGGAATGCTGGATGGACTGTTCCAGCCGTGCGATGTCGGCACCCACGCTATAGAAGGTGCTCTGCACGCCGTTGAAGGTTTCGGTGGCCTCGACATGTTCCTCGCGCAAACGCTCGATGCCGGCCTCGGCGTTGCGCTGGCGCGCCAGCTGCGCCTCGAGGGCGGTCTCCTGCTCGCCGATCTGGCCTTCCACGTGACGGGCCTCGCCATCCAGGCCGCGCCAGCGCAGGGCCTGCAACTGGCCCTTGACCAGGCGCTCTTCCTGCTTGAGTTCCTTGTAGCGCTCGGCGGTGCGGGCCTGCCGTTGCAGGTGGGCCAGCTGCTTGTCCAGCTCCTCGCGCAGATCGTTGAGACGATCCATGTTTTCGCGGGTGTGCTTCATGCGGTTTTCTGTTTCGCGCCGGCGCTCCTTGTACTTGGAGATGCCCGCCGCCTCTTCCAGGAAGATGCGCAGCTCTTCCGGCTTGGCTTCGATCAGGCGCGAGATGGTGCCCTGTTCGATGATGGCGTAGCTGCGCGGGCCGAGACCGGTGCCGAGGAAGATGTCGGTGATGTCGCGGCGGCGGCAGCGGCTGCCGTTGAGGTGGTACACCGACTGGCCGTCGCGGGTGACGGTGCGGCTGATGGAAATCTCGCCGTACTGGGCGTACTGGCCGCCCAGCTGGCCGTCGCTGTTGTCGAACACCAGTTCGATGGTGGCCTGGCCCACCGGCTTGCGCGAGGTGGAGCCGTTGAAGATGACGTCGGCCATGGAATCGCCGCGCAGGTGCTTGGCCGAGCTTTCGCCCATGACCCAGCGCACCGCGTCGATGACGTTGGACTTGCCGCAGCCGTTGGGGCCAACCACGCCCACCAGATTGCTGGCCAGGGGAATGGTGGTGGGGTCGACAAAGGACTTGAATCCGGAAAGTTTAATCTTGCTCAGGCGCATATTATTTGGGTCTGTATTAACCTAACCGATTGAAACGCGTGGAAAATACGAAAACGGTAGGTGGGGCGCTGAAGCCCGGAGCCTCCCTGCCGCAGGCCGGATACGGGACGATTCGGCATGCCATTCCGGTCGTTTTTCGCTACAATCGCCGGCCCGCAAAGCTACCACGAAAGCCATTGTCATGCCTACCCAACCGAGCAAGGAACTGGAGACCTTCGACAACCCGATGCCGGGTCGCGATTATACCATCCGCATCGAGATGCCCGAGTTCACCTGCCTGTGCCCCAAGACCGGCCAGCCCGACTTCGCCACCCTGTACCTGGACTACGTGCCGGACCAGAAGTGCGTGGAACTGAAGGCCCTCAAGATGTACATCTGGTCCTTCCGTGACGAGGGCGCCTTCCACGAGGCGGTGACCAACCGCATCCTGGACGACCTGGTGCGCGCCACCAGCCCCCGCTTCATGCGCCTGACCGGCAAGTTCAACGTGCGCGGCGGCATCTGGACCACGGTGGTGGCCGAACACCGCGCCGCCGACTGGAACCCGCCGCAGCCGGTGCACCTGCCCTAGGATTCGACGGCGGCCAGCGTGCCCAGGACGGCGCGGATATCCGCCGGACTGGGCAGCTCCGCCCGCCCCGGAAAGTCGAAGCCACCGTGGCAGGTGAGAACCAGCACCTGCGGCTGGCGTGCGGACTCCAGGCGGTGGCGCACATAGCGGTTCACCATGCCGACGTGGCTGTCATCGGTCACCATGCGCTGGGCGGCGTGGATCAGGCCGCCGCGCTGCACCACGTAGTCCTCCCCCACGCTCACCGCGCTGACCGTAAACCGATCGGCGGCTATCACCGCCTTGCCGTCGCTCACCGCCTGCTGCTCGAAGTTGCAGTGCGGGTGATAGGCCTTGAGCCGGTGTTTCTCCACCACCGCGCCCCCTTGCAGGAACACCCGGGCATGGCCGTCCGGCACCACCAGGTCCTGGTGCAACACCACCACGCTCCCTACCGGCAGCCGGGCGCGCGGCGAGTCCTCGTCGACCACCGGCGCCGCGCAGGCGGCGAGTGCGGCCGCGGCCAGTACCAGAATCGTTCCGATGCGTGTCATCATCGTGCCCTCCCATGAATTCCATAGACTCAAGCATAGGCGGTGCCCCATGGCGGTGAACGGCGATGCCCTGGCCGTCGGCATCGATTTCGGCACCTCGGGCTGCCGCGCCGTGGCCATGGACGCCGGCGGCGCCGTTCGTGCCGAAGTGCGGCAGCCGCTGCCGCCGCCCGAACGCCGCGGCGTTGAGGTGGAACAAAACCCGGCGCTGTGGACCGCCGCCCTCGAAGCCCTGCTGGCGCAACTGGTGGCGACGGTTCCCGCCAACGACATCGGCGCCCTTGCCGTCGACGCCACTTCCGGCACCGTGCTGCTGGCGGATGCGGACGGCGTCCCCCTCGGCCCGGCGCTGATGTACAACGACGGCCGCGCCACGGCCGAGGCCGCCGCCATCGCCGCCGCGGCCCCGCGCGAGTCCGCCGCCCACGGCACGGCCTCCGGCCTGGCCAAGCTGCTGTGGCTACTCCGCCAGCCCGGCGCGGAACGGGCCGCCCGCCTGCTGACCCAGGCCGACTATCTCAACGACCTGCTCGGCGGCCACCGGGGCGTAAGCGACGCCAACAACTGTCTCAAGAGCGGTTGGGACCCCGTGCATCGGTGCTGGCCGGACTGGCTCGACGCCCTCGCCGTGCCGCGGCAGCTGCTGCCCCGCGCGGTCATGCCCGGCACGCCCATCGGCACGCTGCGGCCCGAACTGGTGCAACATTACGGCTTTGCCCCCGGCACCCTGCTCGCCGCCGGCACCACCGACAGCACCGCCGCTTTCCTCGCCACCGGCGCGTCCCGCCCCGGTGAGGCGGTCACCTCCCTCGGCTCCACCCTGGTACTCAAGGTGATCAGCGAACAGCCGATCTTTGCTCCCGAATATGGTATCTACAGCCAGCCGCTGGACCGGTTGTGGCTGGTGGGCGGCGGCTCCAACAGCGGCGGCGCGGTGCTGCGCCAGTTCTTCAGCGACACGCAAATGGCCGCCCTGACGCCGCACCTGGAACCGGAGCGGTCCACCGGTCTCGACTACTATCCGCTGCCTGCGCCCGGCGAGCGGTTTCCCGTCAACGACCCGGCCTTCCCGCCCCGCCTGGCACCGCGCCCCGCTTACGAGGCGGTGTTTTTTCAAGGGCTACTGGAAGGCATTGCCCGTATCGAGCGGGACGGTTACCGCCTGCTGGCCAGCCTCGGCGCACCCTGGCCAAGCAACGTGCGCAGCGTCGGCGGCGGCGCGGGCAACGCCCCCTGGACCCGCCTGCGCGGCGCCCTGCTCGGCGTGCCCATGCTCGAACCGCGCTACCCGCAGGCGGCCTGCGGTGCGGCCCTGCTGGCGCGCCGCGCCCTGGACGCCGGGATGGCAAGGGTATAAAACCGACGCGTGACGCGCCCGGTGCTTTACTTCAGTACATGACAAAGGAGTCGAGGATGGAACCGTTACGTCAACCGCTGTCCGGTTTCGGCTATCTGCCGGCAGGCTTCAAACTGCTGCTGCGTCCGGCGCTGTGGCCTTACCTGCTGCTGCCGCTGAGTATCAACGTGCTGGTCTTCGGCCTGCTGCTGTGGCTCGCCGCGGACCAGTTCGGCGCCCTGGTGGACACGCTGCTGCCGTCCCTGCCCGAGTGGCTGGCCTGGCTCGCCTGGCTGCTGTGGCTGCTGTTTGTGCTGGTGGCGGCGATGATCATCTTCTTCACCTTTTCCGTGGTGGCCAACATCGTCGCCGCTCCCTTCAACGGACTGCTGGCCGAGGCGGTGGAACGCCTGTTGACCGGGCAGGCACCGCCGCCCAGCGGCAGCCTGTGGCAGGCCCTGCGCGAGACCCCGCAGGCCGTGGCCGATGAGCTGCGCAAGTTGGGCTATTACGCGGTCTGGGCGCTGCCGCTGCTGCTGCTGTTCGTGATCCCCGTGGTCAATCTGGCGGCGCCGCTGCTGTGGGCGCTGTTCTCCGCCTGGATGCTGGCGCTGCAATACCTGGACTATCCCCTCGGCAACCATGGCCTGCGCTTCAAGGCCCAGCGCCAGCGCCTGCGCAGCAAACCGATGCTGGGACTGGGCTTCGGCGGCGCCGTGCTGCTCGCCACCCTGGTGCCGCTGCTCAATCTGATCGTCATGCCCGCCGCGGTGGCCGGCGCCACCCGGCTGTGGGTGGAGCAGTTGCGCGACGGTGCGGAGGCGGGGGCGTGAGTTGAGCGGGTAAACGATGTGTAAGCCCGGGACTGTATCGCGCTGGCTTTTGCGCCGTGTGGTGTTGTGCGCCGCGCGCGCCAATTTAGGCGGGCCCGACTCCCGCGCCCTGCGGGTTCCCTGCGGCTGTGCAAATCGGCAATCCTGCCGCTTTGTCTCGCCCGAATCGGCGCGGCAGACGGGGGGAAAGGCAGAAAGTCAAAAGACAAACCCAAAATCAAAACCACTCCGCTTTTCGTAGGGTGCGCACCGCGCACCGTATTCTTCGGCTGGCACGGCATTGGTGCGCAATGCGCACCCTACATGTCTTTGTGTGCGCGCAGCGCACACCATCCGCGCGATGCCGCAGGCGAGCCCTCTTTGACGTCCAAACCCCTTTGTCTCGCCGACGATTCGGCAGGATAGCCGAATCGCACAGCCGGAGGCTGCCCGAAGGGTGAGGCACAGGGATGTGCCGAATGAACCCGCAGGGCGAGACATCGGGGCGGAGAACCCCGACCCAATACAACCGCGCGCAGCGCACAACACCACACGGCGCAGGGGCCGGAATCCCACCACCTAAATACACCCCGCGGGCGCGCTCCCCCCCTGCTCACCATCCACCTTTTACGCTAAATTACCCGCCACCCCGCTCCCCTCCAGGATGCCCCCTTGAACCTCCCCCTCATCATCCTGCTGATCGTTTTCGTGCTCATCGCCGCGCGCCGTATCGGCCGCTTCCGCATCGCCATCTGGCAGGCGATGCTGGGCGGTGCGGTGGCGGTGCTGCTTACCGGGCAAATCACGCCGGCGGCGGCGCTGCACGCCATCGACTGGGACGTCATGCTGTTTCTGTTCGGCGTCTTCGTCATCGGCCAGGCGTTGATACAGAGCGGCTATCTCTACGCCCTCGCCTATGGCCTGTTCAGCCACGCCCGCAGCAGCGACGCCCTGGTGCTGCTGATCCTGTTCGGCGGCGGCCTCGGGTCGGCCCTGCTGATGAACGACACCCTGGCCATCATCGGCACGCCGCTGGTGCTGCGCCTGGCGCGCGAACACGACATTGCGCCGCGCCTGCTGCTGCTGGCGCTGTGTTTCGCCGTCACCCTGGGCAGCGCCATGAGCCCCATCGGCAATCCGCAGAATCTGCTCATCGCGCTGTGGAGCAACATGGACAGTCCCTTCCTCACCTTCGGTCGCCATCTCGCCCTGCCCACCCTGCTCAACCTGCTGCTCACCTACGCCCTGCTGCGCTGGATGTTCCGTGCCGAGTTTCACCGCACGCCCCTGGTCCATGCCGTCGCTCTCCCCGGCGACCCGGCGCTGACGCGGCGGGTGCAGATCGCCATGGCCTTGCTGCTGCTGCTGATCGGACTGAAGGTGGCCCTGGCCTTGCTGCCGACGGAACTGACCCTGCGCCTCAGCCACATCGCCCTGCTCGCCGCCCTGCCCCTGCTGCTGACACGCCACCTCGGCACGCGCCTGCGCGGGGTGGACTGGCCGACGCTGATCTTCTTCGCCGCCATGTTCGTACTGATGGCCGCCGTGTGGCACAGCGGTTTCTTCCAGCACCAGCTCGCCGCCGCCGCGGTCGACCTGCACGCCCCCGGCACGGTGCTCGGCCTGAGCGTGCTGCTCAGCCAGCTCATTTCCAACGTGCCCCTGGTCGCCCTGTACCTGCCGCTGCTGCAAACCGCCGACACCGCCACCCTCATGGCCCTGGCCGCCGGCAGCACGGTGGCCGGCAACCTCCTCCTGCTGGGCGCCGCCAGTAACGTCATCGTGGTGCAGAGTGCCGAGCGCCACGGCGTCGGCCTCGGCTTCATTCAGTTCGCCCGCGTCGGCATCCCGCTGACCACGCTCAACGTGCTGGTCTATTGGCTTTTCCTTTTGTGACTTACGTCAATATAAGAATGCCCCTACAGAAACTATGGTTAGGTTCTGCCAACCTATGTGACACCTAATAACGACCAACAGCCGCATGGAGTAGCCGCCATGGATGCACACCTCGTATACCAGGAGTTTCAAGCCGGTCTTGCCCACCTGAAAAATCAGTTGGAGCAGGAGTTGGGCCACCTGCACGAAGGCCAAGCCGGCCTCGACCCCTTCAGCCACGACGAAACAGAGAAATGGGCGCATGAGCTGTACCAGCGCGTAATCCAGCGCCGCCGCGCCACCCTGGCCGTACTCTTCGCCACTCACTGACCACTCCCCGCCGCCACCCGGTCCAGTCATCGGGCGGCGGCGCTTTCCCTATCCTGGTAGTTTGTTCCACTCTGCCCATCCGCTTGCGCCGGGCATGGGAGTCCGCTAGCATCGCCCACTGACTGACCGGTCGGTCAGCAACAGCGAAGCCACCATGCCGACATCCAGCGACAAGCCCGATCACTCCGCCGCGCCGCTCCCCAGCGAAGGCGCCCGCGCCATCCTCGTCGCGGCCGAAACCCTGTTTGCCTCCCGCGGCTATGACGCGGTTTCCATGAATGCCATCGCCCAGGCCGCCGGGGTGAGCAAGGCCAACATCTTCCACCACTTCAGCAACAAGAAGGCGCTCTACCTCGAGGTGCTGCGCTCCGCCTGCAGCCATGAATCGGCGGAACTGCTGCGTGAACTGGAGCAGCAGACCGGCCCCGTCATCGACCGACTGCGGCATTTCGTCAGCCATCACCTCGAATCGCTGCTGCGCAACGAACGCAGCGCCCGCCTGATCCAGCGCGAGGTGCACCAGAGCAGCGACGCCCAGGCCAAGGAACTGGCGGAACAGGTGTTCGGCGCCAACTTCGAGCGCCTGCTCGAACTCATCAAGGCCGGACAGGCACAGGGCGAACTGCGGACCGACGTTGAACCGGCCTTGATCGCCGTGCTGCTGCTGGCCGGCAACATCTTTTTCTTCGACGCCCGCCGGGTGCTGCGTCACCTGCCCGGGGCGAACTTCGCCGCCGATCCCGCCCGCTTCACGCGCATGGCCACGGACGCCCTGCTGCATGGCATACAGCTGAACAAATAGCTGGACGCATGCAGCTTCCACGCCGCCTGACCGCGACGGGATCCCGATTCATCGGGTGACGGGCCGGTCCGGGGCGGGGGGCGGAAAAAAAATCCGTTTCGCGCCCCGCTGCCCCTAGTAGCGCCTGGCATCAGAACCTAGAATAGCGCCAACCTTTATCCCGGCGAGGCTCCAGTGATGCCCTTCAAGCTTGACGACTATTTCGACCGTGAGACCTTCGCCCGTATCAAGGCCTTTGCCGATACCCGGGACACGCCCTTTCTCGTGGTCGACACTGCCACGGTCAGTCGTCAGTACGATGAACTGGTACACGGCTTCCCCTTCGCCAAGGTGTATTACGCGGTCAAGGCCAACCCGGCACCGGCCATCATCGAGCTGGTGCGCGACAAGGGCGCCAACTTCGACATCGCCTCCATCTACGAGTTGGACAAGGTGATGGGCCTGGGCGTCACCGGCGATCGCATCAGCTACGGCAACACCATCAAGAAGAGCAAAGACATCCGCTACTTCTACGAAAAGGGCGTACGCATGTATGCCACCGACTCCGAAGCCGACCTGCGCAACATTGCCAAGGCCGCGCCGGGCTCCAAGGTATATGTACGCATCCTCACCGAAGGTACGCAGACCGCCGACTGGCCGCTGTCGCGCAAATTCGGCTGCCAGACCGACATGGCCATGGACCTGCTGATCATGGCCCGCGACCTCGGCCTCGAACCCTACGGC
>Ga0299912_10001382_pt1 | contig 19564 bp, 32 predicted proteins | sample RVTome_2_FD_207667 | JGI IMG/M metagenome (GOLD analysis project Ga0299912, IMG submission 207667) | Soil microbial communities from uranium-contaminated site in the Upper Colorado River Basin, Wyoming, United States - RVT95D214 (version 2) ... | reverse complement strand
GTCATGGATTAATCCTTGATAATCTTGTCATAGATCCATTTTGCAAAAACTGATGCAACAAGCACGATAAAAAAACTAGTTACATTGGATTTTGAAAAAACTATCTGACCCTGGGCTTCCTCAGAGCTTCCAAGATACCTACTATTTCCCGGCAACACACCAATTTCATCCTTTGGGGAGAATCCTAAAGTATTGCCAGGTCCGGATAGCTCAGATAGATTACCTCCAATCCTCTCCATTGGGAGAGAATTACTTTCGTACACGTCATAAGATCTTCTTGACGTGTTCCAGACGCTATAAAGCATCGTGCCTGACCCAATCGTGTAGCTTGATTGTGATTGACTACTTCTTCAGCATCTTCAACAGCAAAAATCCCAATCCAGCAGCAACGGCAACGGTCATGAATGGGAATTTTTTCTCGACTGGTGCAGCCGACGCTCCAGGATCTCCAGCAATCACATCAGGACCAGCAGCCGCCATGGTGTCGCCGTTTCCGTTCTTCACTTCGATGTCGGAAATTCCCGAATCCTGAATCGACTGCTCATCACCGATGATGACATCCTTCGATTCACCAATTCTATCTTCAGGCGCGGGACCGATCAGTGTCGGGGAAATACTTCTAGTGATCAACATGTCTTCATCTCCTTGTCTGTTGTCTTCGTCCTTCAGGGATTCATCCTCTTCCGGAACTCTACGCTCATACCTCGAATCAAAATTTATGATTTGTCCGAGTTTCTTTCCGCTAACAGAATTGACTACAAATATGGCTCTGGATTTCTGAAGTGCTAATTCTACTCTTTTGTCGAATTTCGGATTATTGACATCCATGCCAACTTCAGTATCTTCAGGTGTCACGAATTCATCACCATCTAATGGTATTCCCTCTGGATACATCCCATGACCTCTGGATTCGTATATATCGAAGTAGCTCATGATTGTTTCCTTATTTTATTCCTATCTTATTTCTTAATAAAAAAGAGAATAAGGATTGCAACACCAGCAATCATTAAATATGTATTCATCTTGGAAGGTTGTTCGAGTGGTCCAGATTGCCCAGTAGGCTGATCCATACTAGGCTGAGTAAGTCCAGGGTCGCCAGGTAAATCTACCTGTGCTCCACCTATGGGCGGACCGTACCCACCTGAAGGCTGTGTCGATTCGCGTTCACCTGAAGGTTGTGCCAATTGAGGATCTGCATATCCTTCATCCATGGTGCGCGGCTGTTGAGCAGCTACCAATCCTAGTGTATAGCTCATGATTTATCTCCCTATCTCTATCTTTATCTCTTCAGGAGATAAAGTACTGCAAGACCAGCCACAGCTAGAACCGGAAGGATGTCCATTCCGGATTTGGATTTAATGGTGCCCCTGATGCCAACTTGCGTCATTCTTTTTGCTAAACTTACCGCCAAAGTTGAATTAGTTCTATACAGCACAAGTATCATTCCGGCGGCTTTTGCCGAAAACAGATTTGCTATTTTCGGCATTTGACCCTCGGCAATCATTCGATTTGATTCTATATCCACATATTTATTCAAAAACATCATCAATTCTTGCTGCACCCTGCCGGAATTTTCCTTCCACCAGATTTCGATTGGTATAGTGATTGAAGTTTTATTTACATATCCGTCAATCCAAGCGGGCAGAAGGTCACCCATCAGACTTCCATCGCCTACTGCACCACCTGGACCTTCAATTCCAAATTGTTCAGCTACGGAATTCATCACTTTTATTAATTCTTCTTTTATTTTTCCTTTTAGGGCTCCGACCGTATCTCCGATCAACCATTTAGGAATCGGAGATCCTATTAGTGCATTCACCATCGTCAGAAGATCATTCCTGAGCGGTCCGTTATTTGACTTGGTAAACAAGGAATAAACGAACGACATTGGAGCTTTGTCGCCAATAATCGACCATTGACCAAGAAATACCGATCCCGCGTTCGCTAGATTATCCATCCATCCACCTTCACCGCCAAGTTCGGTAAGTATATTCGTCCAAAAACTATCGATCATGGTTACATACTCGGGTCCAATTTCGGCAGCAGAGTAATCCCTGACATCCTTTTCCATTCCATTCAATATTTTATCAATTATTACGGTTATTTTTTCAGGCTTTGTCAGATCCATCTTTTCCTTTATGTAATTATCGATATCGCTTCTTAGTTTTTGTCTTATCAGGACTTCAATTATATCAGGAAAAAGAGATTCAATTCTGAAACTGATGAATTTCAAATTGATATTTATCTTCAACACTCTTCCGACAATTGCATCTATCAATCCACCTGGAGTAAATTGCTCCACACCAGCAGCCCCCATCCCACTCATGTTCATCCCGCTAAAACCCATCCCCCCAAGACCCGTCATGCCAAGACCACTACCACCACCAAGACCACTACCGCCAAGACCACTACCACCGCCAAGACCACTACCACCACCAAGACCACTACCACCACCAAGACCCAGCACACTACCAAGCGACATTTGCGGTCTGTCATTTATCGTCGAGTATCGATATTCTAATTTTGTACTTTCGTCTGCGTATGACATTCAATCCTCCGGATTTAGGATCTGTCAAGAAAAGATGTTACCCTCAAAACAGACTCCCAAACAGACTTCTAAGATATATCGTAGACTTGGTGCTGTTTCGTGTCAAGAATCATCTGCTTTTCGTTTGGGTGTGAAACAGGATCGACCACAATCCATTTTCCAGTGTGGTTATCATACCCCACGGCGTAGACGTGTTCCATCCCGCTTGTTTGCGAATTATCGGGTCCTGTGACTTCTACAGGTGAGAATCCAACAGTTATGAATCTGGCAGGTATTCCAAGATAGAGAAATATCGAGACTATGAAGGTAGCTATACAATCACAATCGTATCTCTTGCTATCGAGGACCGCTATCGGGGATTTTACTAATTCGACATCTTCTTTGACGTTGAATAATCTTCTTCCTTCGTATTCATCAAAAACGTATTCAAGATTGGATAGTATCCAATTCAGAATCGCCATCATCTGACTTTTTTTATCAGAAGGATGTATTCCCCCGACTATCTGATCTGCCAAATCTCTTATTCTTTGATTCGATGAATCTTGTTTGGCATAGTGCCTCATGATGTTGATTGAATCTTGTGTGCTATGATTTGGCCAGTAGCCTTCGAGAAGATGCTTGTTGTCGTTACTGTTAATCAATTGTAAGACTTTCTACCTTTCAAGATTTCCTGCTGAGATTTTCTTGCTTTTAGACTTCCTCCATGACCACACCAGGATGGCCTGGCCATGGAGGACCAGGCTAGACTATGCAGGCACTGACAATACTACCGAATTGGAGATATTTTTCAAGAAGTTTCTCATGATGAATCACCTAAAGGATTCATCCAAGATTAGACCCCGAGTTTATTCTTCAATGCCTCGTGCATCTTCTTCAAGAAGTTCTTACCCTTCACGGTGAACAGTTGACTTTCTTCGTCGATTCCATCCAATTGTTTCTGAAGAATCGGAATGATTGCCGAATACGGAACCATGGCAATCTTCTTTAGTGTATCATCTGGAAATTTTCCGATTACTGCCCGATCGACAAAAACGGAGGGATCTTCATCATTCTCAATCGCCTCTTCGGCAGATATCTTCAGAGTCGTGATTGATACCGATAGCTCATCTTCTTGAGATTGGGGTTGTGGTTTAACCCTGGATTGCGTTTCGAGTTGTATTCTGGGTGGCTGTATTGCAGGTGCTTCCAATTGTCTTTGAATTACAGGTGTTCCCTTGGAGAATAACGATCCGACCGATCTGAAAACATCCGGAAGTGCTTCTATGATCTGAGGGAGGTTTTCAGAAATCTTATCGGTCAAGGATGGTTTTTCAGGCTCTCCGGGACCGAGAACGCTGACTAGCTCTTTCAACATCGTCAATTTCTTCATTTCGGATACCAGATCCGATTTCCCGGAAATCCGAGCATCTTTCAATTCGTCCGATTGACGCTTGACTTCGCCAAGCAGTAGTTCATTTTGAAGTTTTGCCGAATCCATTATCAATCTCATTTGAGATTCGGATGTTGCCTTTTGGCTCTCCAATTGAACTGCAAACAGGGTCGCTATCTGAGTTATCATCGCTTGTGTTCTGGTAGCGTCATCCTTTGATTTCTCCAGCATCAATTGAAGCATTGGAGACATCATACTATCGGATTTCTTCTCGAATGAATCTCTCAGGTGATTCATCTCCGTACTATGTTTTTCCTCGCGCCTGATGGATTCATCCCTAGCCCTGCGATTTTCTTCCTTCAGTGATTCAAGTTGTGTGTTTGAATTTTTCTGCATGACTTCCATCATTTGTTGAATGACCGGAATGACTTTTGAATCTCCACCATCTTTATTGAGCAGCATTCCGATCAGGTCTTGATTTCTTTTATCTACTTGATCCGTTTTTTGCTTCTCCATCATCAGCATCTTTTCCTGGGCGCCAAGTGTTTTACTGACAATGTCCGGATCTCTGCTTTCATTATTTTTCTTCTTTTCTTCCTCGTCACCGATTATCGGATCTCCCGAGATGTTGATTCTTCTGGCAGAAATGATCTTCGTCCCACTTTGGCGACCGTCTCTATTGATCTTCGGACCAAAAAACCTGATATCGTAAATGCCGCCGCCATATAGATCTTTGATTTCCTGGATGTCAACTTTCTTGTCGAATCTCGAAATATATCCGGCGATATTCTTATGATTGAAAACTTTTGGTTCTATCCTCGTAAGGGTCATGAAGACTTTGGATATGCTGCCAGGATCTAAATCTTCAATCAACTCGTCAAGCTCCCTAAGACCCTCTCTATCGGTTATGATTTTTGGTTCCTGGGGAGCAGCCCTTCTTCTCCTTTTTGGACGACCGATTCTGACCACCACATCACCATCCACATCACCATCTTGACCATCTTGGCCATCTTGCTCACTCTTGTCTGGTTTTTGTTCGTCCGAATCGGGCTTGTCGAATAATCTTGATCTGGGTTCCAATTCTTCCCCATCGTTTACACTGAACATGTCTGCTCCATCCTCCGTTTCGTCTTCCTTATCATCCGCTTCATCTTCCTTATCATCCGCTTCATCTTTGCCATCTGCTCCATTCTTATCCTCATCGCCTATTCCGCTATCTTCATCATCCTGGACTTTAGATTTCATGATTATTCCCCATCCTGCTCAATCAGTTCTTCTGTTTTTTCAAGATAGTCTTTTGCCCACTTTTTGACCTTTACGATATCGTTCATCACGTCTTCCTTGATGACATCAATGGATAAAATGATTTTCAGAATCTTACTTGCTATGCCTCTTGTTTCTTCTACTGCATCCATCAATACTTCTTGAGCGATTTCTTCTTCGTAATCAGGTGAATCAACATATTCGATGAATTCTGCGATAGCCTCAAATGCTATCTCCATCATCGGATAGATATTGTTCTTCAGTTCTGATTTTAAATCGCGAGGATTTCTATTTGCTAGTCTTTTCTGCTGGATTCCGATTTCTTCGATAACGCTTCTGATTCGATACGCTGGATGATCCTCTGGCGCATCTTCTCCTTCGGGGTCATCTGAGTCGTCTGGGTCGCCCGAGTCGTCCGATTCTTCAACTGATCCTTCACCTGATTCTTCTCCATCTTCTTCTTCGCCATCTTCTTCTTCGCCTGATTCCCCTTCGCCATTTTCTTCATTTTCAGGCACTTCCTCTTGTGGTTGTGTCTCATTTTCTTGATCTTCTTGTTCATCCGGAATCTCCTGTGGTTCCTCACCTTGTAGTTCTCTATCCTGTGGTTTCTTGTTTGGCATGATTACCTCTTTTTTTCCTTTCGGTTGTAGGCGGTTGATGTTGGTCGCAAACGATTAATGGCAGATTATATCCCATTTCTTGTTTTGTCAATAGCAAAGATTGATCTTGACATGTATTAGTACACTTGTTAAGCTCTATCTGCGGTGTGCAACACATCAATAAGGTGAAGATCATCACATCTGCAACGCATTACGCTCATACGGAAAGGATTAAAACCATGGAAATCGAAGATGCCAAAGAAAAAAGAACATTGACAATCAGTGAGATGAAAATAAAGGCGCTTAAGCGGGCATTGATAATACATGATGGCAACATCGCTGCTGCGGCCGATGAGATTGGAGTCGGCCGGGATACTGTTTATCGGTGGTTGAAAAAGAACAAAAGATTGAAAAGGCTAGTATCGGAAATTCGGGCCAATCGAGGCATTGACCCGGATGAGCAATAGAAACTGAAAAACTGATACCATCGAACGGTAATAAATCTTACCGCTCAATCCTGCATACCTTGATTTCGATCCTGCATACCTTAATACTGTGTATCCTGGCCCCCACGCCGCGCCCTGGCTCCCACGCCGCACCCTGGCCCCAACGCCGCACCCTGGCCCCCAACGCCGCACCCTGGCCCCCACGCCGCACCCTGGCCCCCACGCCGCACCCTGGCCCCAACGCCGCACCCTGGCCCCCAACGCCGCGCCCTGGCCCCCCCCATGACCATATATATATGGTCGCAGAATAAGACACTAAGCCATTGAATTTGTTGCATTTTAGGACATGTCGTTTTTTCCTTGACAAGCTGCGACAGATCTGCTATCGTGAAGTCCGGGCCAATTTCTTGGCTCTGGCGCGGTCCTTGACAAAGAAACCCCCAGGATGTGGGATTCTGGGGCAAAAATGCCCGGGTATCGGCTTTGTCCGACCGGGCGGGAGAGAACAAATGGATTTGCAAAAAGCATTGGCAGGATTGACACCCGAACAACTGGCGGATTTTTTGACGAAAAATGCGCCAGCTATGAAGGCAGCCAAAACCATCCTGGACGAGCAAGCCAAGGCGGAATCGGATGCCAAGCGCAAGGCCAAAGAAACAGCCGCAGCCAAGGCCGAGGCAGAAAGCAAGGCGCTTTCCGCGCATTTGGACCGCATCAAGGCAATCGTCGAAAAAGCTGGGATCCGCGACTGCCGAGTAACGATTGATGTCGCCAAGGATGGATCGATCGTCGCCCGGACGGGCGCGATCGTCAAGCGGCCGGCGGGCGGAACCCGAAATGGGTCATCGGATTTGACCGTCGAGATTTTCCGCCAGATCCGGAACACGTTGGCTCAGGGCGTCAAGCCCGCGATCGATGCCCAAGGCCGAGTCCAGATCGGTGGATTGTCCGTCACGAAGCGGCAAGCAATCTGCGCTGCGACGCTGGGGGCCAGGCTGGACGGAACCGAAAACCCGGGCAAGAAAGCAGTCGAATCCGTTTTTGGGGCTGGATTTTTCGGGGATGCCGTGGTCGGAAGCGAACAGCAAAAATTCAAGACCGGAAACGGCGATAGCAAGATGGCCGCTCTGGTCAAGGAACTGGAAGCCAAGCCCGAAGCGGCCAAGTCCAAGCCCGAAGCGACCAAGTCCAAGCCCGAAGCGACCAAGGGAAAGTAACAAGAATCGAGATACCGCGCCAACCGATGGCCCGGTCGCAGAGTACCGCGACCGGGCCATCGGTTTTAAACCGTCGCAAATCCATCCGGTTTTGCGGCATTTGTGGATCGTTTTTGCAGTAATCATGGATCGAAAAAAGACACAAATCGTTGATTTGTGGTTTTTTTTGGATTCGTGATAATAGTCTAACCCATCCACAAGGCCCCTATCCTGCGATGGGGACCCGAGCGGGAAATCAAGCCCAAGAAGGAGAAAACAATGTTGAAACACATTCTAAGTGGATACAAGCTGGCCCTAGTCGGGCCAACAGGAAACGTCGAGATATTAGCACTGGTCGATGACATCCTGGAGGAGATTTCCGATTCCTCCGACAAACTATCAAATCACGAAATCACAATTGTTATCGGTGATGAATTTGCCGATAATGTCCAACGAGCGATTTATCGGGAAGGCGGGTTATGAGAATGAAAAAAACATTGAAATCCAAGCTGTGGGCTTTTACTGTATCTAGATCATGGTCTGATTTTGGGGTTACGATTTTCGCTATAATCGTAGCAATTATAGGTACAGTTCAAATTGTAATTAGAATTGCTCGCATGATTAATTCCTCATTTGAAGGATAACGATACAGGACGTTAGCTCAGATGGCAGAGCATCGGACTTTTAATCCGAGGGCCGAGGGTTCGAATCCCTCACGTCCTATTTTGTTAATCTAGGGTTCTAAAGGATGGAAAGATAGAAGATATTCAAATCGGGCTGCTCGCCCACGCTACTTGCGAAGGAAGGAGGTGATAAAATGAAAGAGCAAATCTGCAAAAAGATCGAGAACTACATCCGGGCAGGATTTCCGTGTTTGGCCTTGAACACGGATGAGGAGACTTCCGCGCTCAGGAGCCTTATCGAGATTTCCAAAAATCTCGATAGGAAACTCTGGGCCTGGAGCATCACCAGGGGGATTGTCGATTTAGTAGATGAGAAAATCATCGACCAGACCGATGATCCGCAGGAATTCTTGAAGATGGGAACATCTTCAGATTCCAAAATCATCATGGTCATGCTCGATCCAGAACACTGGATGCAGAACGATCCAGTTTTGATCCGGAAGATCAAGGATTTGTCCGGAATCTTCAAGAACGGCAAGACCCTCATCCTGATGTCCACTAACAACCATATCCCGCAGAGCATCAAGTCCATGGTGACGGAAATCGATATTCCGCTGCCATCGAAAACAGAACTCAGGGATGTGGTGGTTGAAATCTGTGATTCCGCGAAAATTTCACCAGACAACGAAGATTTCAACCGTTCCGTCGAAGCCCTGATGGGATTGACCACCGATGAAGCATCGGACGCTGTAGCATTATCCATCATCGAGACAAAGGCACTATCGCCTGAAGTCATGATGCGGGAGAAGTGCGCGCAGCTATCCAAGAAGGATGCCCTCAAGGTCATCACCGATATTCCCAAATCCAGTGAAGTTGGAGGTTTGGATTGCCTGAAAATCTGGATTCAGGACCGCACTAGAATGTTCTCATCCGAAGCCAAGGAATTTGGATTGCCGATACCGAAGGGATTTATGCTTATTGGTCCACCAGGAACCGGCAAATCCTTGGTTGCGAAAACGGTCGCGGGAATTCTAAGGATTCCCCTGGTCAAATTTGACTTTGGGGCCTGTATGGATTCCCTGGTCGGCAATTCCGAAAGGAATCTCCGATTGGCAATCCAGACGGCAGAGGCGATGGCACCCTGTGTTCTCTGGGTTGATGAGATTGACAAGCAACTGGGATCATCGTCCGATGGTCACGAAGTTACCAAGAGGATGATGTCATCGATGCTCACATGGCTCCAGGAGAAGAAATCCCCGGTTTTCATCATCGCGACGGCCAACAACATCCAGGTTTTTGCAAAATCCTACCCCGAACTGCTCCGGAAGGGCCGATGGGATGAAATCTGGATGGTGGATCTGCCAAATCCGGAGGAACGAGCCAAAATCTTCGAGATCCACATCAAGAAGTTTGGACGCAAGCCGGCCGGGCTGGATGCGCTTGTCAAACTATCGGAAGGATTCACCGGAGCCGAGATTGAGGCAGCATGTTCAGACGCGATGTTCCGGGCGTTTTCGGCAGGCAAGGCGATGGCAAATTTTCTGCCGGATTCTACATCACAAATCGTCCCGCAGTCAAAGATGTCTCGGGACACAATCCAAAGCCTTCGCGAGTGGGCAAAGGGGCGAGCGAGATACGCTACTACCCAAAAGGATGCGGAGGGTGGCAGGTTGATCGAGTAGTTATCGCTATCCGATAGTTATCAGATAACGATAACCACAATCCCGAAACGGGGATGGATCCAAGATGGTTCATCCCCGTCATCACGGATTGGCTATCCGTGGTCTGATGAGGTAAGCCAAGCATCATCCAACAAGAGATGGTGCATCGTTCCTTGGAAACCGGGATTTGGCACCATCCGTGCCGGGCCACAAAGAGGTTTATCCTCTGGCCGAAAGGAGAGAAAGATGAAAGCCAACGAGAAAGCCAACGAGAAAGCCAACGAGAAAGCCGCTAACGAGAAAGCTAACGGAAATCTGTTCAAGGCGCTTTTCCTGGATTGCGCGGTATATGACTTGCGATGTCATATCCCAAGCATGTCGAAGAAACTCAGCGCGGCAGACATCGGACTGGACGAGGATGACCTTCCATCCGAGGATTTGGTAACTCTCGGAAGCAAGCGCATCATCCCCAAGAAGGAAATCGCCAAACTGGAAAAGATTCGAGTGCAGGCCATCAAGCTGATGGCCGATAACTCGATGAAATTCTCGTTTGGGTCCTTCGTTCCGAAATCCAAGATCGAGAAGGTGGAAACGGGACTGAAAGATGCAAAAGAAGAGTTCGATGGGATTTGTTCCCATATCTCATCCAACTTCGACGCCATGAAGCAGGAGATGATGGGCAAGTGGGAAGTCGAGATGGTAAAGATTGCGAAAAAGCGCAATCTCGACGAAACCACTGTGTTCATGATGCTCGATCGTATCGACAAGGCATTCTCGAAGGGATGGGAGCAGCATCGAGCATCCTTCGCGTGGATGAAGTACACTGACATCAACGACATCGCGAGGGACTTCATCCAGGCTTCCACGATGGAAGTCATGGGCAAGCTGGTCGAATTCGCCACCAATCTCAAGGATAGGCTGGAGAACGGCTCCTTGAACGACAAAAATCTCGCGCCGGTCAGGAAATACATCGGGGCGATTGGCGAGTCGATCAAGGTGCTCAAAAGCAAACAACTGGAAAATCTCGTCGGGGAGATGGAAGCATGGACCCTGGAAGGAGTCAGCGACGACATCAAGGATTCCCAGCAATCCAAGTCAGAAATGGGAAACATCATGGACAACATCATCAAGGTTGGAACCGAGATGGCTGACTCCATCGTGAAGGAATCGATCCAGAGCATCACTTCCTTCAGCCGAACCCTGGAAATGTAGATAGGGGATGCAGGTAGGAGCACAAGGAGGCACAAGATGAGCCACTACGCCACCATCCCGATGAAGTTCAAGTTCAAAGATGAACTCATCAAGTCCCTGGAATCCATCTACGGATACGGCAACGTGGAAATCCACGAAGTTGCGGTCCACCTAGTCGGATATCACGGCGATATCAGACCGGAAAAGGCAAATCTGATAGTGCGCCGCCAGCACATCGGAGGTTCATCCAACGATCTTGGATTCGTACTCGACAAAAACACCGGGATGTACTCCATGATCGTATCCGAATATGACAAAAGTGCAACCGTAACGGATACGGTAGTGGAAAAGCTCGTAACCGGATACGCCCAGAGGGTAATCAAAAACAGATTACCCCGAGGGAAGTACAGGATCACGAGCGATTCCCCGAATCAGATCACCCTTCAGGTGACATCATGAAGAAAATCAAGATCACCATCGCGAAAGACGGCGGATTGTCCATCGAGGCTGATGGATTTTCTGACAAGACCTGCCTCAACCACCTGAAGATTCTCGAAGATCTATTCGGGGAGGCATCCGATGTCAAGCTCAAACCAGAATCCAACATCAACACGAAAAACAAAAACATCAAAGCGTAGCAATTGCGAACAAGACGTGATTGAATTTCGTCTTGTGAATGGACAATTATTCATCAACGGATGGTGCCAAACCCTGGTAGAGCTTGGAATGATGGAGTGCAGCCAGGATTGTAATACGTGCTGGTGCGGGTAGCACTGGTGTGGTTGATGCATGGTTGATGCATGGTTAAACATCGGCCTGACGGCTGGCCAAGGTTCCCGGGAATATCCTCGGGGATATCCTCGGGGACCCGAGCGGGCAATCAGACTTATGAAGTTACAAGGGAGATAAAGTAATGGACCCAAATGCAAATCTGAAAGAAATTTTAGAACTAGCAGGAAAAATCTCAATTGATGCAGATTCCGATTCCGAATTGGAAGTAAGATTGGCGGAATTGGTAATGGCCCTGGATGAATGGATTTGCAAAGGTGGATTTCTGCCGTCCAGATGGAACAAATAGAACGAATTTCGAGATTGTTGTAAAATAGTTAAAGGAGAAGACTATGCGCATCGTTATCCGCAGCAAAAATGTCGTGACTTTGACCCGTGATATCTACACCGCGGCCGAGGTAATCGAGATGGCCGCCTTGTGTGATACCAAAGAGGGAGAGACGGTCGCGGTTGTTGATGGGGATGTTGAACGACTCGTGATTGCCAAGGTTTGCCCGATAGTCGGCACGATCACATTGACCACATTGGCCTGAAGGAGAATTCCATGTCGTTTGAAGGTCGATATCAATTCCTTTGCGGAAATGGACACCTATTTTCAACGGATTGCTATAATTGGTATCCCGAAGACGAAGATTGTGGGGTTGAGAAGATTTGTCCAACCTGCAAATCCCGAGCAGTATGGTATACATTGGTGGATGAAACCAATGGCCCAGGGATCTATGATGACGACGGAAACCTGGTGGATGGAAGTAGGTATCCAGGCGAAGTCGAGTTGGAAGTATTTGAAAGTGCGGTAGCTTGTCAATGTAGCTCTTGCGGCAACCATCACATCGCCAAGCCGACAAGGTACAGAATTCCTGAGAACGTGGGTCATAAAATCGGAACCTGCGGAACCTGCGGATAATTATCTGCGAATAACCAAGCCCGGAAAAAGAGGGACGAGATGAACCAGCGAAAAGCGGCCGAGAAATACATCAGAAGAATCCGAAAAGCAGAAAAGAAGAAATATGCGATAAACTATCTGAAATGGAAGCTAAACGGCGAACAGGGCGAGATGGAATCTCCACAAACCCTTGGCTTCATGACCAAGCAAGCTGTCAGGATGGAAATTGATAGTATTCTGGATACTGTCAATGAAACACGGAAACCAAAACCAGAATAGAAAGGAAATCCGAAATGAAAGAAATGAAGATCGAGATAATCAGTGCCGAAGTAGAAGATGAAGTGATGAAAATTTTATTCGAGGGAACAAAAGATCTTCTCGTTGCGCTATCTGCGTTGATAATAGATAAGAAGTTTGAACATCCAGGAAACTGCGGGGTTGCCTGCGCCAGGGTCGTCTTCAAGATGTTGGAATTCCTGGAAAAAGAATTCATCAATGATGAGTTTCATGGCAAGATTCTCGTATCGTTCATCAGTATGTTCGCTGCACTACTGAGCAAGCACGGAATTGACTTCCATGGAGTAACCGAAGCCGATGCTCAAGATGTTCAAAACGCTCAAACCAAAGAAAAGCAGAAATCAGAAAAACTGTTCATGGCGAAACTGTCAGTCGAATGAAGTAAATACATCCACGAAACTGAAAGGACAAGGACATCACAAATGACAAAAATGACAAAGTATTACAAACTCAACAAGAAGAACAACTCAGGGTTGGATGAAGACATTTTCGAGAACATGGATGTGGTCTTTATCGAACACAGTCACGGATGCTGCCCGATCCTGAACTTCGTATCAGATGCCGACGAAGAAGAAATGAAAGTCGAATGGTTCGAGATTCCCTATTTGCCCTTTGGAGTAGAGAAGGTCACGAAAAAGCAGTACGAGATGGCAGTGGGAATAGCCTAGATTGTGATAATAGTAGCATTGGAAACTCCAGAACAAACCCGAGGAGTAACAAATGTTAATCGACAAATCACCTGAAGGTTACCTGCAAAGCGTCAAGGATTTCGCCAAGCAAATCGGAAAAGAAGACGATCTTGACAAGAAACTCGATTACTTGCACAACTACGCAAACCAAGATAGAAACCACGATGTAGATGAGAAACTACCAGAAGAGAAACACTACACCAGATGCCTACTATTCAAGGATTTCGCCCCATACTCCTTCGAGTTCATGATGGAGAGAAAGAACGACGATGGTGAGTATGTAAGGTGGTTCAACGGTGGATTGATATTCCACGGCAACCACGATGGATTCGGAAGCGGATCGTATCCAACCTTGTCGGTATGCTTGAACCCGACGGATGGGTGGTCGATCCATACTTGAGACTGAACCTAAATTAGAAAGAGAATTCAAGTAAAATCCAAAGAAAGGATAATCAAATGAACCAAGCAATTTTGATGAAAGGATTTAAGCTATACCGTTTTCGTTCTCAGTCCGGGTCCGGGTCCGGTCCCAGATCATGGTCCGGGTCATGGCCTGGATCCAGGTTCGGGTCCTGGTCCAGGTCCGATTCCAGGTTCGGATCCAGGTCCGGATCTTGGTTTAGATCCGGATTTAGGTCCAATTCTATGTCTGGGTCCAGAACCAGATTTGAGTCCTGGTCCAAGTCCATATCCGAGTCCAGATCTAAATGACCTGAAATGATCGATTTACACTAACCCGAAAGAAAGGGAATTCAGATGAAACCCGAATCTGTAAAACCTGTAAAACCTGTAAAACCTGTAAGACCTGTAAGCAAACTCAGACTCATCGATGATCTCATCGATGAGATCAAGGAAGGAGTCAAAAATGAGACTAGGGATCCATCCTGGTCTCTGGTGCGAAAGTCATGTAACGCATCGGGAAGTTCCTGGGCAGTCAGAGTGGTTGATAGTAACTCATCACCACGGATTCATGGCACACCTGCTCACTATGAAACAAAAGGTGGCGAAGTCATCCGTCATCCAAACGCATACTCAAAAAAAGGACGTTCGAACATGTTCTACTGTAGCAGTACTGTCGGAATCGAGGTCGGGATTGATTGGCTGAGGGAACACGATCCGGAAACGTACAGGAGATATATAATGCAGAACGCAAATTGACAACTTTTTGAAAAACCAAAAGGATAATCAAATAAATCCAATAAACCAGACGGTTTCAATTAAGGGATTCGAGCAATCCGGATCCAAATCCAGGTCCGGGTCCAGATCCGGGTCCTGGTCTAGGTCCTGGTCCTGGTCCGGGTCCAGGTTCTGGTCCAGATCCGGGTTCGGATCCCTGTCCTGGCCCTGGTCCAGGTCCGGGTCCTGGTCCGGGTCCTGGTCCGGGTCCTGGTCCAGGACTAGGTCCAGGTCCAGGTAGAGATAATCAAATGAAAAGATAATCAAATGAATCAAGCGATTCTAGTGAGGGGGTTTGAGCAATCTTGGTTCAGATCCGGATCCTGGTCCAGGTCTTGGGCCTGGTCCAGATCTGGATCTGGATCTAAGTCCGGATCCTGGTCAGGATTCTGGTCCTGGTCTGAATCTGGGTCTGAGTCTTGGTCCTGGTCTAGATCCAGATCGTCTAGATCCAGATCCAGGTAAATACATGTAAGAATCCTAACTATTGGCTTTTCAGAAAGTAACAAAAGAACATTCAGGAAGTAACAAAAGAATACGAACCTGAAAACAGAAAAAAAGGGCTTGACAAGTAAAAATAGAAATGCTACAAAGGCAATAATTCGTCAACCTCGTTTTGTGGTCATAATAACCAAGGGGAGAAAAATGAACAAGTAAAAATAGAAAAACGGAGCAGCAGAGTAAGTGTCAACAGCGGAGTAAGTATCAACGAGTAGTAAAACAACCAACTAACGCAGAACAACCAACGCAGGAAAAAGGAAAAAGAACCATGGAAGCCAAGAACAAAGGGAAGAATTTCTGGGAACTGGGTCAGGCGTACTTCATCCGGACCGTCACGCATCACCTGACGGGCCGCCTCGTCGGAATCGACGAGCACGAGCTGGTGCTCGAAGATGCCGCCTGGATCGCTGACGATGGGCGCTACGCCGATGCGCTCAAGTCGGGGACGTTCAAGGAAGTCGAGCCGTACCCCGACGGAATGGTCATCGTGGGGCGCGGAAGCATCGTGGACGGATGCTACTGGGGACACGACTTGCCCCGGACGCAGAAGTAAGACGCAGAAGTAATCCGAAGTAGTTCACAACGCTACAACGCTTGCAACGCTTGCAACGCATCGCAGATCAAAAATAGTCCTTGCGGGAGAAACCAAAACATCGGTTTCTCCCAATAGGAGTATTTTTGATTTACATTGTCCAACCTACCATGAAAGGATAATCAAATGAACCAGACAATTTTAATTAAGGGATTTGAGCAATCTTGGTACGGGTCCGGGTCCTGGTCCTGGTCCTGGTCCATATCCAGGTCCGGGTCCGGGTCTTGGTCTGGATACGGGTCCAGGTCCAGGTCCTGGTCCGGGTCCGGGTCCTGGTGAGGATATCAAATGAACCAGACAATTTTAATTAAGGGATTTGAGCAATCTTGGTACGGGTCCGGGTCCTGGTCCTGGTCCGGGGCCGGGGCTAGGTTCAGGTCCAGGTCCTGGTCCGGGTAAGGATAATCAAATGAACCAAGCGATTTTGATGAAGGGATTTGAGTGGTCCTGGTCCGGGTCCTGGTCCAGATCCGGGTCCGGGTCCGGGTCCTGGTCCAGATCCGGGTCCAAGTCCGAGTCCAGGTCTTGGTCCTGGTCCTGGTCCTGGTCTAGGTCCGGGTCCGGGTCCGGGTCCGGGTCCTGGTAGAGATAATTAAAAGAAAGGATAATCAAATGAACCAAGCGATTTCAAGGAAGGGATTTGAGCTATCCGGGTCCTGGTCCGGGTCCAGGTCCTGGTCCGGGTCCAGGTCCTGGTCCGGGTCCAGGTCCGGGTCCAGGTCCGGGTCCAGGTCCGGGTCCAGGTCCAGGTCCGGGTCCGGGTCCAGGTCCGGGTCCTGGTCCAGGTCCTGGTCCGGGTCCGGGTCCGGGTCCGGGTCCTGGTCCTGGTCCGGGTCCTGGTCCAGGTAAGGATAATCAAATGAACCAAGCGATTTCAAGGAAGGGATTTGAGCTATCCTGGTCCGGGTCCTGGTCCGGGTCCGGGTCCGGGTCCGGGTAGAGATAATTAAAAGAAAGGATAATCAAATGAACCAAGCGATTTCAAGGAAGGGATTTGAGCTATCCGAGTCCTGGTCCTGGTCCTGGTCCTGGTCTAGGTCCGGGTCCGGGTCCGGGTCCAGGTCCGGGTCCTGGTCCGGGTCCGGGTCCGGGTCCAGGTTCGGGTCCAGGTCCGGGTCCTGGTCCGGGTCCGGGTCCGGGTCCAGGTTCGGGTCCTGGTCCGGGTCCGGGTCCGAGTCTGGGTCTGGGTTCAGGGCTGGGTCCAAGTAGAGTTCAGATAAGGATAATTGAATGAACCAACAAATGAACCAATAAATGAATCAACAAATGAACCAAGCGATATTGATGAGGGGATTTGAGAAATCCAAATTCTGGTCCTGGTCAAAATCATCTAGATCCCGGTCCTGGTCCGGATCCAAATCCTGGTCCTGGTCCTGGTCCAAATGTGGATCCGGATTTAAATCCAGATCCAGTTTTTAATCAGGAAGCGTGGGATAGGAAGCATAGAATAGAAAGTGTAGGACAAGAAGTGCCAAAACTAAAAAATGGAAAATATCATTCTAAGTTCAAAAAAGAATTCAAAGAGCCGGAAGTGGTCTACATCATCGAGCACAAATCCGGAAACCTCCACGTCGGGATTGGAGTCGAAAGATTCGATCCCAATCCCAATATGAGAGTTGAGCTATTTTTTATTCCAAGTACAATGAGCAACATGGAAATACTATCCAATAGTGTCATGAAATTCAATAATGTTTTAACGATAAGTCAGCTCGAAAAATTGATTTCTGAAAAGAAAAAACTTGCCAATAGTATGCAAAATATAGATAAATGCTGTATTTGTGGGAGAGAGAAAAGTGTAATAAGTGCAGGATTGCCGTTATGTGATTCGTGCTGGGATGAAACATCATCAGAAATCGGGAGATTGATGGAAAAAAGATTCGTTCCACCTGAATTAGACATCCAATCGAAAGATCTGAGAGATTTACTGTTTGAGTTTTGATATTTTTCAATATTGTTCAGGTTTTAGTCAGGAGAACTCAATTGGACAATCAAACCAAAGATCAAAGAAGGAAAAAAAATCATGGAAAATCTGACTGAAAAAATCGAGCAACTTGCACGGAAAATTGCCCAGGCCCACCAACATACGTTGATTATTGGACCGTCGGGGGCAGGAAAGACCATGATTGCGCGGCAGGTGGTAAGATATCTCGCCAAACCAACCACCGAGGAATTCTCAGTGATAGGTCGGATCGCAAATCATGCCAGGTTGCGCGGATCTAGCGTTAATGAGTTGCGTCCGTTTCGCGCACCTCATCACACGGCATCCATGGCTGGTATGTTCGGTCGGGCTCCTGATAGTATGTGGATCCCGACATTTGGGGAATGCACACTAGCCCATCTTGGTGTGTTGTTCTTGGATGAGTTGCCTGAATTCCAGCGGTCGGTACTGGAGCAGGTCGCGGTTGTGATCCGTAATGACTCGGTAATTCACGGGACTAAAATCGGGAACGTGACCTACCCGGCCAGTTTTTTATTGGTGGCAGCAATGAACCCCTGCCCGTGCGGCTATGGTGTCGGGAACCACGAACATCGCTGTACCTGCACCAGCGAGGGGGTAAAACGACACAAGGTCCGGATTGATTGCTTGCAACCATTGTTCAGTAATATGATCGATCTGCGAACGACTTGACAATCCACCAAGGTCCACGAGATTAAAAATCCCCGGGATGGATCGTTTGAGTTTCGGCCAGGAGGAAACCCATGAGTAGTTGCACAACAAAATCACCACCCAGACCGAAGTTGGATTTCTACGAAACGGAATATGGAACCTTTGTAATAAGAATTACCATAGAAGATAACCAATATACATACCTATCCGAAGATCTCCCATGGATAAGATCAATCCTGAAGAAGAAATTCTTCAGCATGAAGGATTTCAACAGAATCAAGAACAATACTAGATTGGTTTCAAAGTGTGAAATGATCTAGTGGATTCTCCCGGCCCTCATAGTTCAATGGTAGAACAACCGGCTCATAACCGGAGAACGAAGGTTCGATTCCTTCTGAGGGCATGCCAGTGGTTCAAGGGTACATGGCGCATCATCATGAACGACTTCTTTCTGTCAAGTAAAACAATAAAAATCGTCTTCTCTTGTGGAACGATTTACATCACAATAGATGATGATGACGACAAGCAACCATTCCGAGTAATCATACGAAAAGGAAAATGCGGGGTTTGCCAAGGATCACTACTACAAGCAATCGGCAGACTTGCAACCATCATCATCCAAGAAGGAATCCCAATAGAAAGAATATCACACACGCTAAAAGGGATAATTTGCGATTCTTCCGCATATCCAAATAAGTCATGCGTGGATTCACTGGCGACGCAATTGGAAAAGTATAAACCAGAACCCTAATGCGATTCTTCCGCATATCCAAATAAGTCATGCGTGGATTCACTGGCGAAACAACTGGAAAAATACAACCCGCACAATACACCCGAAAAAAATAAATAAACAAATTACTTACTTTTTCCCTTGACATTGGTTTTCCATTGATCTATAAGTGAAATACAATAAAAAGGACAATTGATCAAATGGATCAAGCGGTTTTAATTGGGGGATTCGAGCGATCCAGATCCAGGTCCGGGTCCGGGTCCTGGTCCTGGTCCTGGTCCATATCCTGGTCCTGGTCCTGGTCCTGGTCCTGGTCCATATCCAGGTCCGGGTCCTGGTCCTGGTCCTGGTCCAGGTCCGGGTCCTGGTCCTGGTCCTGGTCCTGGTCCGGGTCCTGGTC
>Ga0299912_10001381_pt1 | contig 19570 bp, 14 predicted proteins | sample RVTome_2_FD_207667 | JGI IMG/M metagenome (GOLD analysis project Ga0299912, IMG submission 207667) | Soil microbial communities from uranium-contaminated site in the Upper Colorado River Basin, Wyoming, United States - RVT95D214 (version 2) ... | reverse complement strand
GGCATCGGCATGATGAAATTATTTAAGCAGGATATGGGATTTATTAAGTTTATCAATTATTTAAATTTAAATATTTATTACCATGTTCAACTTTAACTTCTAAGTGACATTAAAAAAAAGCAAAAAATTCATTGGATTTTAATATAATTACTATTGACAAATCCATAATAAATAGTATTTTAGGGTAAAAGAATATATCCAAAAGAGAAAAAAAGAATCAGTGTAACAAAAATAAGGTACAGGAGGTTAGTTTGACAGCAAAGAAATTTGGCAGTATTCTAATTGCTGGCGTAGTTTTGGTTATGTTGGCCATTTTGCCGAATACCAGTTACGGCCAAGACAGGGATACTATCCTGGTTAACTATGGTAATATTAACGCGACGCCGATTAATGTCGCTATTAACCAGCGAGTAACTGTTGGCGTTTATGTAAACACGGGCGATTCCGCCTGGGTCGCGGATTGCCATTTTTGCCTTGGCACGGCAGATCAATATATTGATAGTATACTGAGTTCTACAGAGGGTCAATTGTTTTATCCGCTCACTGAATGGGAATTCGCGGCATTTTCTGACCCGTTTACTTCCCCGCCTAATCCGGAAGGATGGTCAGCCCAGGCGTTGTTCGGCTGGGCCCGCATTAATCCAAACGGAGACGCGCCCTGGCTGCATACTACAACCTTGACTCACATAGCCGATTTTAAATACAAATTAGATAACAACAATATTAATATTGGTGATGATACCTGGGCAATAGGACGTGGCTTAAGTCCATTTCAAGGGCCATCAAATGCCGGTGATACTCTGGGCGGATTAGGCTATGTGATCAATGAACATTATAGCCAATTCCATTTCACCGGCGGCGGTTATATAGAAGGTATTGTTTCCAATTCAAGCGGCACGCCAATTGTTGGCGCCAGCATCGTTAACACCGCCACCGGCAAAATAACTACAACTGATGCTACCGGCTTCTATCATATGGGATTATATCCGGGAACTCACAGTTTTACATATTCGCACCCAGATTATATTTCCCGTGATACCACCGGAATCCTAATTCAATTAAATCAGACTCGCACCGTCAATTTCAGGCTGCAAATGCTGGGCGCTATTGGCGGAACAATCACAAACTATGAAGGCAATCCAATTCAAAACGCTACAGTAACTGTCAGCGGCCATTCTGTAAATACTGGAGCAGATGGTCATTATCTAATAACCGAATTAGCCGCCGGTACATATTCAGTCGTATTCGTGCATGTCGATTATGTCGATTCTGTCATCGCGGGTGTCGTGGTTGTGCTCGATCAAACTACTACTTTAAATTATATGATGAACCGCCTGGGAGGCATAACCGGCATAGTTACTGATGCTGATGTAGGCACATTCATTGAAGGCGTGGTCGTTCACTTATGGCCCGGAAACACTACCAGAACTACCAATAATGTCGGCGTTTACACTTTCGCCAATTTAAACTCGGATACTTATGACAGCCTGGTTTTTGCTCATCCTGATTTTCGGGATACCACCGCATACGATATCGTAGTTGGGTACAATATTAATACCCAGGTTGATATAGGAATGGAATTCGGCGTCGGTATCGATGACGGATATTCATCCATGCCGCTTGAGTATTCAGTTAAACAGAATTATCCCAATCCATTCAACGCCTCGACTACGATCGAGTATGGCTTGCCTGAAGCGGGCCGTGTTACGATTGAAATATATGACGTTCTCGGCCGTCAAGTTGCGACCCTTGTTGATGAGTATCAATCAGCCGGTTATCATCAGGCAATCTGGAAAGCCGGTTCGCAAACATCGGGCATGTATTTCTTCAGAATTCAGGCCAATGATTATGTTGACCAAAAGTCGATGATGCTTCTCAAATAACATTGGAAACATTGATATTAAAAGCCCCGGTAATTCGGGGCTTTTTTTATGGCTTCCGACAAGCATTCGTACCGTCCTAAATATTAATCTTTTAAGTAAAACTTTGATAAATATTTCACTTGCCAACTTAATCCGCGGAGGTTAGATTAGGCCAACTTGGCGAGGAGGTTTTGTGCGATTATTGACATTTATGGCTCGAAGGTTTATCGCGGGGGACACAGTTGACCAGGCAATAACGGCAGTCAAGCAATTAAATGATTCGGGGATGAGCGCTACTCTGGATATTCTCGGCGAAAATGTCTCATCACAGGAGATGGCTATCCGGACAGCGGATAATTATATCAATTTATTGCAAACAATTACTGATACCGGTATCGGATCCAACATTTCAATAAAGCTGACTCAAATGGGACTGGATATTACTGATCAGTTCTGCTACGATAATGTCAGCCGCATACTCGATAAAGCCCGAAAGCTGAATATTTTCACCCGGGTCGATATGGAAGGTTCCATATATACCGAACGTACCTTGCAATTAGTCTACAAATGGCATGAGAAATACGACAATATCGGCGTTGTGATACAGAGCTGCTTATACCGGTCTGAAAACGATGTTAAAGAGCTTAATGAGGCCAAAATAAGTGTCAGGCTATGCAAAGGCGCCTATAAAGAATCGGGTTCAGTGGCTTTTCAGGCTAAGGATGATGTCAACAGCAATTTTATCAAGCTGGCTGATATGCTTTTTGAAAATGGCCGATACCCGGCTATTGCCAGCCACGATGGCGTCATGATTAAGGCGGCGCTCGATTCCTCGCAAAAGTATGCCCGCAGCAAGGATGATTTTGAATTCCAGATGCTTTATGGCGTTAACCGGTCCGCTCAGCGCGAATTGGCCGAACATAATTACCGGGTGCGAATTTATACGCCGTTCGGTTCGCATTGGCTGCCGTATTATTTAAGGCGCTTACGCGAACGCAAAGAGAATATCCTGTTCATTGCCAAACATTTCTTTAAAGATTAGAATATAATTAGGGCTTAGGCCGATAAGTCGGACACTCTCGATTCTTTAAAGAATGTAAGTTATGATAAATGATCGTACTGTTTATTTTAATCTTAAAACAGCCCACTCAGCTTTTTGGCGACTAATTCGAGAATTCTTTGATCGACCTCTTTGAAGGCATCGAGATTGTCGGAATCGATATCGATTTCGCCGACTATCTTGCTATCTTTGAAAATTGGCACCACGATTTCCGATTTGGTCCTTATCGAGCAAGCCAGGTACCGGCTGTCGGCGCTGACATCGGGTACAACAATAGTTTTGCCCTCTCGCACGGCCGTCCCGCAAATACCGTTATCGACAGGAATTGCCACATGCGGGGAGGGTTCGCCGCGATACGGGCCAAGCTTAAGAATGCCGTTATCCAGGATATATATTCCGGTCCAATTGAAATGTCTATAATTGGAGGCTAACAAGCCAACTACCCCCTCCAGCGCGGAATGACGGCTGCTGGCCGTTTGAATAAAATCATCGACTAAACCAAGAAGCTGCTGCTCATTTACTGAAGGCATAAAATTATCCATAGCGGTTCTCCCTAATTAATATTCATTTCTCTCAACGCCCTGACATTTTCCACTTTCGTGCCGAGTTTCATGGTACAGCCGGGAGCTATGATTAAAGCGTGTTCACCGGCATCCGCCAGTGATTCTTTTACTTGACCGGTTACATCATCCGGTACTCCATGAATAAGGGTATTGAGATGATCGACTCCCCCCAAAAACGGTTGAGAGAATATTTTATCGGCTTGAGCGAAATCCAGATTGCCCGGTTCAAATTTATTCCAACTTAAAATATCAAATGGATAATCCTTAAACAACGGCAGTAAGTTCTGTTCCAAGCAAACGTGCAGGATATTCATTTCGCCGGTCCTGGCTTCAGTCAGTACGCGAAGGTCATAAGGCCGGCCATAACGCAGGTATTGTTCCTCGGTGATATTTTTCCGCGTCGCCCATTCGGTGGTGGCGAAATAAATACCGGTAACGCCTATACCCATCAATTTGTCTACATACGCTTTCAGGGTAATCGTTATCGCTTCCAGTGCGGCTTCCAAATTAACACCGGAATCCATCAGTTCGATAAAAGCCTCATCAGATTCAACCAGGTCGGCGGCTACAGATAAAGGCGAAAATACTGTCTGAAAGAAATGCAGTTTACCGTTAAGGCCGTCTCTTATAAGTTCGACCGCCCTTAATTGCTCGCCGTAACTGCCTGCAATCGGATCTAATGGCTTTATTTTCAGCCAGTCATCAGCAGTATTTACTACGCTATTTAAGCGAAGATGTTTGCCGCCGGGCCTGCCGCCGAATTGAAATTTGACGCCCCAATCTTCGACAAAATAGCCGGCGCGCGGATTGATTTTCATGAAATCCCAATCGTATTCCCGCTGGAATCCGAGCATGACCTCAGCCAATTCTTCAGCAGTGGCTTCCCTCGCATAGAAATGGTTCCAGGCTGCGACTGCCGGAAGATCCGGCCTATTTCCTGAAAGTATTCTTGTTACTCTTTCCCTGTGAGATAGAAATTTCGGCAGAATAATTCTCCTTCGGTCAAAAAACAAAATTTAATTGACCGGTTTACAAAATCGATCCCTTTTCTTGACACCCGGAAAAATTAAAAAAACATCCTGAGGATGTCAAGTTCAATGCTTAAATAATAAAGGTTTGTGAAATATAGCACTAATTGATTTGAATGCCCGGAAAACAAGTCTCAGGTGATCGCTTTAAGTATCTCAAGGCAGGTGTTGAACTTGCCAAATGAAGGCATTAAGTACAAGCCGGCGACGGAATTCTTGATTTCAGTGATTATTTCCATCGAAATAACAGCGCCTTCTTCGGCTGATTTATCACCCGCTTTATTCATTCGTTCGCGGATAACCTTTGGTATCTCAATACCGGGCACTTCATGATGCATGAATTCGGCATGTTTGTAGCTTACCAAGGGGAGAATTCCCAGCATCACCGGCAATGAATTAACGGATATCTTGTCGAGAAAAGCGTTGATTATATCCAAATCATACATGGGTTGCGTGAAAATATATTGAGCGCCTGCGGCGACCTTGCGTTCCAGCCGAGCCATCTCCAATTCCAAATCAGGGGTTGCCGGATTGGCGGCTACGCCGATTGACAAGCTGGTCGGCTTGCCGATAGAATTACCGGAAAAATCAAAACCTGAATTTAATTTGCTTATGATTCCGACTAAACCGATGGAATCGACATCGTACACGGCCGTTGCCTGCGGATAATCGCCCACTGCTGGAGGATCGCCTGTAAGAGCCAGTATATCTCTTATGCCAATCGCGTTGGCTCCCAGAAGGTCGGATTGCAGGCCCATCAGATTGCGGTCGCGAGTGGTGAAATGAAGTACCGTATCGATATCGACATTTTGCTTAATCAGATAGGCCAGCGCCAGGCATGACATACGTACACGGGCCATCGGCGAATCGGCGATATTGACCGCGTCGGCACCGGCTTCTTTTAGCTGGCCGGCGATTTTTATCAGTTTATCGGGATTAGTGCCCTTGGGCGGATCAAGTTCGACAGAGATAACGAATTTTTTGCCGAATTTCTTTAGGAAAGGTGAGATAGCTTCAGTCGGAGGTTTGGCGGTTTCCGATTTTGCTTTAACTATGGTTATGGCTTTTTGTTTTTTACGAATCGGGTGAATATCTTTAACGGCGCTCGAAACCGCCTTGATATGATCCGGGGTAGTGCCGCAGCAGCCGCCTATAATGGCTACGCCGGCATCGGCAAACTTGCGAGCGTATTCGCCGAAATAATCCGGCGATGAGAAGTAGACAAACCGTCCACCGTATAAGCGCGGCAAACCGGCATTGGGCTGAGCCGAGATATAGCCGGTGCCCAATTCGTTCAACTGCTCGATAACTTCAAGCATCTTCTGCGGGCCGACCGAACAATTAACGCCGATGACATCCACGCCCGATGGAACCAGGCGGGCTACCACTTCTTGCGGTGAATCGCCCAAAAGCGTTTTTCCCTCGGCTGTGTAGGTCATGTGAGCGACTATGGGCAAATCGGTTGCCTTTTTGATGGCGGCTATAATAATTTCCATCTCGATCAGATTAGAGATGGTTTCAGGCATAAAAAGATCGACTCCGCCTTCTAACAGCGATTCGATTTGTTCTAAAAACACATCCGAGGCTACTTGATGGCTTATTTTTCCGTATGGCTCAAGATGTTTACCCAACGGACCAATCGAACCGGCGATTAATACATCCTGGCCGCTAATATCCCGGGCTTCACGAGCGATTTTCGCGGCTTTGATATTTATCTCCCTGACCTTGGTTTCATAACCGTGCGAAGCCAGTCTGACTAAATTGGCCCCAAAAGTATTGGTTTCGATAATTTCCGCGCCCGCCTCGATATATTCGCGATGGATTTCGCCTATCAAATCAGGTTTCGACAGGTTCAGCTCATCGAAGCAATGCTCGTAGGAGACGCCTTTCTGATTAAGATAGGTGCCCATCGCGCCGTCACAAATAATGATGCCCGCTTTTAATCTTTCGCGAAATGAATCAGCCATAGTGCAGCATTTTATTTAAAATGCACGCTCCGGTCAAATAATAAGAAATACTATTTTATATTATAGGCATATTTGGCTTGATGCGAATTGCAAAAATTAATCGTCAGATTTATTATCGGCCAAGGCCGTATTAAGTTTTTCATAAAAAGAGTTGGGTGTACTATCGATATCGGGAAAACTTCCGGTAGACAAAGTTACTCGCCAATTCATCGCGGAATCAAATACTTCGCGCAAGAAATATTTAATGCTTTCCTGAAGGCGATCTTTGACCAGATCTACCCCCTCTTGGTTAGCTTCGATTAATAAGACGCATATGGTACCGTTGTTAAAGCCGGAAATAATATCAGTTTGCCTGATTGAGGAGCGAATATGCTGCTTTAATTTGCGATATGCCCCTATGCCGGGAGAACCATCTATAAAATCATTCCCGGAATTTAAGGCTTTTGTATCAATTCTGACAAAAGACAGGAAATTCAAATACCTTTGCGCTCTTAATAATTCCTGGTTAGCTCGGGATAAAAAGTTTATACGCTGGCTGTAAATTTCATCCAAAGTGTCGATTTCCTTACTCGTTTTCATACTCAAGCCGCAAAGTTGCTTCAAACCGATTTTGAGGAACAGCGTTACTCAATCGATTTATTTAACTTAATCATAACGCAAAAATAATGCCACAAACCTTCTTTTTAGATTGACCCATTAATTCCATTGCAATGCATCTAAAACTATGCCTGATATTCAATTACTGCTACTGAACCTTCTTGTCAATCCTCAAAAAATCTTTATTTTAAAATACCTGAATATGCATATATTTGCATAAGTTGTGCATATTTTAATCAATGATTTTATAATCTTTTATTTTATACAGAAGCGATCTATAGCTAATATCCAATAGCTTGGCCGCTTTGCGTCTATTCCAGTTAGATTTAACTAAAACCCGGCTAATCAAGTTCTTTTCGATTTCGCCAACGACTTTGCCGACCTTGGTTTTGAGATTGTAATCGCCATCATCATAATCAATTGGCAGAGTGACCTCACCTTTAGATGGCGCGGGAATCGGTCCTTTCAGCGATTCGTAAATAATATTCTCATCACCGCGAACGACTATTTGCTTAATCAGGTTTTCCAGCTGACGGACATTGCCGGGCCAGGAATAGGCGCAAATATGTTTCATGGTTTCCGCGCGTATGCCTTTGTAATCCTTGTTATAGAGCAAAGAATATTTTCGCAGGAAATGTTCGGCCAGAAGCGGAATGTCATCTTTTCTTTCACGCAAAGAAGGCAGATTCACTGTTATCTCATTAAGCCGATAATACAGATCATTTCTCATTTCCTTGTTTTCGATCGCTTCTTCAAGATTCCGGTTGGTGGCGCAAACAATTCTGACATCGACATGGATATTATGAATCCCCCCGACCCTGACGAACTCCTGTTGTTCCAATACCTGCAAAAGTTTGGTTTGAAGTTCAATCGGCATATCGCCGATTTCATCGAGGAACATCGTGCCTTTATTGGCCACCTCGAAACGGCCCGGCTTGGTTTTATTCGCGCCGGTAAAAGCGCCCCTTTCGTAACCGAATAATTCCGCTTCAAGCAGTTCCCTGGGTATAGCGGCGCAATTGACCTTGACAAACGGTTCTTTGGCGCGCGGCGAAAGTTTATGAATCATGCGGGCGATAATCTCTTTACCGGTACCCGATTCCCCGCGTATCAGGACAGTCAATTCGCTCGGGGCGATCTGTTCGACGACGTTTTTAACTTTGAGCATCGGTTCCGTGTCGCCGATTAAGATTTCATGCTGGCTTTCGCGGATTTTTTTCTTAAGTTCGTTTATTTCCTCTTTAAGTTTTTTCTTATCCAGCACGGTCTTAATGTGAATCTCGAGTTCTTTAACATCAAAAGGTTTGGGGATGAATTCTGAAGCCCCTTTCTTGATCGATTCAACGATGTTCTGGGTATCTCCGTGTCCGGACAGCATCATGACATCCAGCGACGAATCGACCTTTTTTATTTTTTCCAGAACTTCAAGGCCTGATTGGCCGGGCATTTTTATATCAAGCAAAACAAGGTCCGGTTTGGTTTCGTTGTTTTTCCGCGACAGATAAGCAATAGCTTCCTGTCCATCACGGACGGAATTGATATCGTAAAGCTGGCCAAGTCCTTCGGTAATTATCCAGGGGACTTTCGGATCATCATCGATAATCAGTATTTTGATTTTTTCATCGGTCATATGTTTTTATAGGCAGATCGATACTAAATGTTGTTCCCTTGCCTGGCTCGCTTTCGACTGCCAGACGACCGTTATGAGCTTCGACTACTCTTTCGACGATCGCCAGTCCCAGACCGGTCCCGGTTTCTTTGGTGGTGTAATAGCGATCGAAAATTCTGGATAATTTATCTTTCGGGATACCGCAGCCATTATCGGCGACAGCGATACGAACATATGGTTCCGCCGGCGAAAGCAGGCTGATATTAACTTTCAATTGGCCGTTTTCATCGAGGCTGTCGGTCGCGTTCATAAGAATATTCAATAGTGCTTCGAATACTTCTTTTTTATTGACCACGACAGGCGGTACATAGCCCTGCTGTTCGATACTGAAATTGATTTTTTTCTTCTCGAAATCTCTTTCCAGAAGATGTGAAGCTTTGTCGACGATTGATTTCAAATCCTCTCTGGCAACCTGATATTTATTGGGGTTAGCAAAATCGACCATTTCCATGACCAGATCATGCAGACGGTTGATTTCTTTTTCAGTACTGGAAAAGAAATTCATGATATCTTTGCCCTTGATTTTGTTCTTATAGATTTGCACGCTGCCCTTTAAATTCGTCAACGGTTTCTTAAGGTCATGACAGATTTCGGATATCATCTTGCCCATAGTGACTAATTGCATGCCGCTTAAGACCGCTTTATGTCTTTCATAAACGGATGCTACCTGAGACGCGACAACTGCGGCCAGGTTTTTACTTGAGGCATCGAACGCGCTATTAGCCAAAATTACCATAAGACTAGCGGTTTTTTTGCTTAACTGAACCGGTATGATTTCAATTGCAAACTTACAACCGGGACAATTATCTGCAAACCATTCCTTCAAGGTATTATTTATAGTAATTATATCGACATCAGATTCCGAATCTATAACCTCTTTATTGATTTTCAGTTCTGCGGGAAATAGCAAATCTGTTTCGCAATTTTCCGACTTATACAGGAATTCGAGGTTGAAATATTTTGCTTTGTCATAGTATGAATACCAGATAATCGCTTCAATGTGAATAAGTTTGCGCAAATGCGAAAAAATAACCTCGCCTATCTCATCGATATTTCCAACTGATGATATATCGCGAGCGATCTCGAATAGCACCGTCAATTCGTTAATTTTTTCGCCTTTATCGGCGAAAATATTGGCCCGGTCGATAGCAATTGCCGCCTGCGCGGCAAAGGTTGTCAGCAATTTCAAATCATCGTCCGTAAAAGTAGTGCCGGTAACTTTATTATTAAGATTTATGACTCCTAGGACATTGCCTTTATATCTTAAAGGTACAGAAATTAAAGATTTCGATTCATAATGCTGACGATTGATGCGGGAAAACATCTGGTCTTTTTCAATATCCTCGATAATCAGCGGTTCACCCGTTTTAGCTACATGGCCTGAAATCGAACTGCCGAGTTTCAATCTGGTATTTTGAATTATCTCCCTCGATAAACCGCAAGCGGCGCCGATATAAAGCTCTTGTTTTTCCGGATTAAGTATCATAACCGAACCGATTTTGGCGCCAATCACATCAATTGCCAGTGATAAAATCTGACTTAAAGCTTCGGTTAAATCAATAGTAGTCGCCAATATAGTCCCGGCGCTGTATAAGGCATCGATTTCCGACAGTTTTTGTTCCAGCACCGTATTCATTGTCTTTAATTCGGCTAACAAGCTTTCTTTTTCCAAAGCGATTTGTCTTTTTTCCAAAGACCGCACGACAGAGATTTTCAGCTCTTTGAATTCAAGGGGTTTTGTCAGGTAACTGAAAGCGCCCTGATCAACCGCGTCTTTGGCGGATTGTAACGAGGCATAACCGGTCATTAAGATAACTTCAAGATATGGGTCGGTTTCCCGGGCTGTTTTGAGCAAATCCAGGCCGCTGAGTCCGGGCATTTTTATATCGGTAATTACCAGATCATATTTGCCCTCTCGAATACTTTGCGCCGCTTTTTCCGATTCGGTAAACGTGTTTACCCGATAGCCGTCAATTTCCAGTAAAGTTTTGAGGCTTTCGCACATCCTCTCTTCGTCGTCAACTACTATTATGTTCATCCTGTTTTTCATCTTTCCTTTTAATCGGCAAAGTTAAGATAAATTTCGCCCCGCCGCGTTCATTATTTGATGCTGTTATGGTACCTTGATGCCATTGCATAATACCATAGCAGACAGCCAAACCAAGGCCGGTACCTTCTTTCCCCTTGGTAGTAAAAAACGGTTCAAAGATTTCCGTCAGATTATTATCGTCTATACCTGTGCCCGTATCATTAATATCGATTTCTATCGAATTACCTTTAGTCCTTGCGTTGATATCCAGGCGCCCGCCACCAGGCATAAAATCCCGGGCATTCATTATAAGGTTTAAAAATACCTGCTTCAATTTCTCCGTAGATCCCGGTATTTTAGGCAAGTTCTTTTTTATATCCAGATAGACTTTGATATTGGATGTCGAAAGCTGATGAGATAATAAGGCCAGCGATTCGGCGATCACCAAATTTATATCGACTTCGGTTATTTGTTCCTGATGATGACGATAGAAAGCCAGCAGCTGCCTGACTATGCCGGCGATGCGGTCAACTTCCTCTTTAAGGATTTTAATATAATTTGCGTAAACATCATCCGGCACTTTGCGAATGGATAATATCTGCAGGTAATTGCTGATAATCCCTAATGGATTGTTGACTTCATGAGCGATTGAAGCCGATAGCTTGCCCAACGCGGCCATTTTCTCCGTTTCGACCAAAAGTCTTTGAGTAGTTTGAAGTTTTTCGATGATCTCCCTTTCCCTTTGATAAAGCTGGGCGTTTTCCAGGGCCACCGATAACTGATTCATCAGGAGGGACAGAAATTCGAGATCACTATCGTAATAATCAGCTTCAGATATTTTCGCGGGGAGAAACAGAATACCCAGCAGACGGTCTTTCATAATAAGCGGGGCGGCCAGTTTGATATCGATAAATTTCTGTAGCTCTTTCACATTTTTATTGTCTTTAATATGGTTTAGCAGTTCAATCGAGGTCATCGGTTTGCCTGAGTTCAACAAGGCTTTAACCAGTTTGCTTTTGTAATTAATCTTGATATCGGTCAGACCTTCCAGCTCAATCCCTTTTGAATGGGGATTCGTAAAGTATTGCAAATCGCTATCGGCAAGATAAATTACCGCGCTTTCCGCGCCCATCTGGCCCAAGCAGGTCAGCAAAATCGCGTCAATCAGCGATTCAGTATCAAGCATGGATGACAGGTGACGGGAAATTTCAAAAACCGTGTAATGATCGAATATCTTCCGGCGGAGCCTTCTATTGGCATCGCTCAGTCGGCTGATCTGGTTGATCAGATCACTGCCGCCGTCCAGGCTGATATCATCTTTACCGGGAAATGGCGCTATTGGTTCGCTTTCATTCATTACTAAAAATCTTCGGCAGAACCAGCCTTATAATTAATGATAACCTGACAATCGCCTTGTAAAGGCGGATCGCCTACGCCCCGAAAGAAATTCACCAGGTAGGTAACATCCGGCCCGGTCACCACGCAATCGCCATTGGCATCGCCGGCTAAAAGAGGGACAGGCGGCGCATTTATACCTCTGAAAAAATTAACCAGGTAAGTGACGTCCGACCCATATATCTGCCCATCGCCATTGGCATCTCCTGGCATAAATTCAACTTCACTGGTATCATAGTCAATCTGGAAGCTCCAGGTTTCAGAATACCCGGTCCAATATTGCTCAATTCCGGCTTTTACCCGCCACCAATACCATGAGTTTGCCAGCGAATCGGAATTATAAATCGTTGTTGTCAGGTTTGAGTCAACGGTCGTGATATCATTAAATAATTCATCTTTTGCCAGTTCAATACAATATTTGTCGGCATTTTCAAGAGCCTGCCAGCTGAAACTTGTTTGAAAAGTATCAAGCATCACGCCATCGATAGGCGAAAGAAGAATCGGAACGTTTGCCGGCAGGGGTTCCAGCAGGAAATTCAAAACTGTATCAGCAATAATCGGAAAATCATTAGTGACAGCCGTGATGTAACCATCATGAGCAGCGATTATGTCATACATACCTATTGGAACATCGCTTACCGAATAATAGCCTGAAAAATCGGTCGTATCAGCCAGACCGGGGCCGACTATTTCAACAATTGATCCATCCAGACCGCCAGGATTTTCCTCTAATTCCACGGTCCCGGAAAGAGTATATGTCTCATCGCTGATATCAATGGCGAATCGCCGTGACAACTCCGATAAGTCTCCCCTGTCATCGCGGGCGGCTACCTGGAAATGATAAGTTCCCGCTGCGTAAGGACCAATTAACAAGCTATCCTCAGGTACAGATTCAGTCAACACATCTGATGACAGAAACATCTCATAAGGTCGTATGTCGTCGATATAAATACCTTCTTCCTCGACCGAACCATCGGTCCAATAGCGGAATCGGATATTAATTTCCTGACCGATAAAATCGCTGATATAATATTTAGCCTGCAGCCAACCGCCCGAACTGCCGGTGATACCATGACCCTCGTTATGGTTGTAGGGATTATAATCAGTGGAACGATTGCCATTCAAAGGCAGCCAGGTCTGGCCATCAGTTGAGGCTTCCACATAGGCATAATCATAGTCTGATTCAATATTATACCAGACCCAAAAGATCAGCGTATCGCCAAAATTTACACTAAGCCGCTCCTTAAGTGTGGCAGTTGCCCGGCGATTGACGCTTCGACCTGAATAAAGCGAATGTGTACCGCCGTGAGGTCTGGCCAGGCTAAGCAGAAATTGATCCAAAACAAAATCGGTGCCGGTTTCACACGCATGAGTTATTATCTGATAGCCGGATTTTTCTATGACCTTATAGCTGACTGCAGTATTGAAAGTATCGATTTCCGTAGTTTGCCAATGCAGGCAAAAATTTTGGTTTGATGGCGCGATTATCGGCGAAATAATTTCCGGGACTGGCGGTTTTCGTCGTTTATAGATTTCGTACGCCTTGTGCGAAAAATTCAACAGCGCGTCAATATTCTCCTCGACCAGTACAGGGATTCTGTCAGGCGATGGCCAGAAGCCATCCATACTGCTGCCGATCTCGATAGTCATGGCATAGGTTTTCTTTTTGCTGATTTCATCGCCAAAGCCCCAGTCGCAAGCATCGCCATTGGCATTGTAACCCAGGGTTTGCCAGGCGGTTCCAACATCATAACCAAGCGTATCTTCAGCATAATCTCCAAACAGCTCCCGGTAAGTATCGACATCACTATTGGCCACGCCATTATAGCCCCAAGGCCATAACAATAAATTGCTATATGAATGATAATTCATAATCCAGGCGAAATCACGGCCGGCTATAAAATTCATCATAGCCTGAACTTCAGGTTCCGACCCGGCGAACGGTCCGCGGTAAGTATCGCTATAACCAGAACCGGATGAGCCGTTGTTATCATATCCCCAAAAATATGGGTAATTGCGGTTGAGATCGACCCCATAGCTGCCGCTGTTATTCCTTCGGTTCTTGCGCCACATGCCGCCACCGCCCGGATAAGTCTGCCGGTTATACTCGTAACCATCGGGATTAACGACGGGCAAGATGAAAAACTCATTGTTATCGACCAATCCGGTCGCTTCTGGATCGGTTCCATAATTCTCAACCAACCTTTTGATATACTCAACGCACACTTCAGAGGTAATCGGTTCGCGGGCGTGATGTAAACCATTGATAAATATCTCAGGCTCATCTTCGTCAATATTGGGATTATCTGAGACTTTAACAATCCATAGTTGTAATCCATTGTGCGATAGGCCGATAGAGGCTTTGGTTGTTACTAATGATGGGTAGTTATTGGCTAATGAATCCAGCAGGGCATTAATTTCGGAATAGGTGCGAAAACCGCCCATTGTTGTGCCCAGAGGATAGCGATTTTGATAGAAGGCGGTTAAATCTTCATGGATTACCGTAAACGCGATTCCCAAGCTTATAATTTCCTCATAACCGCTTTCATCGGCGATAATGTCTATATATTGTCCGGCTATAAAATCAACCGGTTCGAATTCGGATAGTTTTTGCAGGGTTGCCTGATCGGTTGAGAATACGCGTATTTGCTTATACACCTCAGCCTGAATAGTTGCGGTAATAATCAGAAAAATGAATACAATGAAAAATTTAAGCCGCATGTTGCCCTCTTCTATTTTAAGCAGTACATTTCATTTAATACAGCAATTCCAACATGTCTTCATTTATAATGTAAATAATTGGTATTTATTGTCAATATATTTATCAGTAAGTAATATTAGCTTAATAGTATATAGAGTCGATTGATTGTATAAGTGCAATAGTTTTCATGACAAGCTATTGCTCTTATATTTCGCCTGCCGCTATTCGCATCCCGGCCAGCCGGGCGGCGCTTCGGCGGGTAAATCGGCCTGTGTTAGCCAGAGCGGCGGATAATTTGGGCAAAAATTTACTTGGCTGACACCACGTAAGGCGCTTATTAACTTGGTTACATCAGAGCTAATAATATTACAATCTCCATTAACATCAGCTGAAGCCCAAAATAATCCGAGATTTCCATTAAGATTACAGGTCAGACTGGTTGGCATGCCACGGAAATAATTGACCAGATAAGTGACATCAGCTGATAGTGCCGCCGGCGGCCAGGCGCCCACCGACATATTAACATCGCCGGGAATATAAGAATAACTCTGATAAATCCGCAGACAGGCATTCGATATAAACAGCGGATAATAGAATAGGCCAAGAGTATCGCCCGAATTGGCCGGGCCATATACCGGATCAATACCTGGCGCGAAAGCGTCGCTAAATATATGACCGGGAAGCGTTGTGTTGTTTACAGAGTGTACTTTAAATGACATGATATGAAGCGGCACTTCGGAATGCAGCGGCGGATCCAAGTAGCTAAGACCACGGTCATTGCTAAGGAATGAAAGACTATGATAGCCAGGTGGATTTGAATAAAACGGTGGTTCAGTATCATCATCATTGTGACAGCAAAACATATATGCACAGAATTCAGTGAGAGGATAATACAATGAGCAGCCGCTCACACTGAATTCATCTATAAGGTCATATCTAGCCGCAAGGGGGTAATCCACATATTCAAGCGTAACATCCGGCCCACCCATAAAATAAATTGGAACATAAAACCACTGATTAATACCCGTATAAACAGTGTCATGCCATTGATACTCTTCATCAAAATACCCGCCGTTCCAGAAATAGGCGGTATCCGGAGTTTGCGCTAAAGCCGCGCCGCTCAAAATAACAACCAGCACCACTATTGCTATTATGCTTAACTTCTTTATGGCTTCCTCCTTATTAAGAAAGAATATATTATAAATATTTTCGCGTGACACAAACCTAAACGCAAAACAAGTACTCAGCATTCGATAAATTAAAAATATAATATAGTCACATGGACTGTCAAGTAATATTTTACATTTTCAAACTTGTTTGACCTACGAACAAAGCGACCTAATTTTAAGTAGAATTTAGAATGATTCTGTATTACTTTAAAGGTGCAAGAAAATGGCTCACTTTTGGCGATGAGCAAATGATCTCAGGTTTTTAGGGAGAATCGGTTGTTTAATCGAGTCAGATTGATTAATAAGGTTTTTACCGGCTTGTTGGCGCTTTTTGCAGTTTACCCTATTTCTTGGGCCGGTGAGGGCATACAGCGAGCCAGGCTGGATATAACCAATATCTCGCCCGAATTAACTTATGCCAAGAAACTTTGGCAGGAAAACAATACCGAGGGGGCGATTAAAGAGATCGAAAAACAAATCGGCCTGGATTCATCACTGGTACCTCAAGCTGCGATCATTCTTGGCGGCAATTACCATCTGGTGAGGCTAACCAATAATGTCTTTGCCGATCGTGTCGGCGGTTTTTCACCCTCCGGCGATAAGTTAGTGTACACCCGGGATACCTCACTGACCCGGTTCGATGACGGCTTGTTCGACTGGTACGAAGACCGCGCCACCGGAATCGCCTTTTACGATTTCACCGCGAGTACGGAAATCATACCGGAAATACCGCCGGGAAATGCTTTCATGCCCAGATTTTATACTGATTCAAGCTTTTTATATCTAATTGGTAACGATAAAGATAGCGGTGGTTCCGCTAGTAATATGTTATATATGTATGATATTTTAGCGGGAACATCAATTGAATGTTACCCGTTAACAGGTCAATATTATTGCTCATATGGAAAGGGCATTATTTACTACGATAATGACGATGGAGCTTTTATTTTGAAAAGCCTGAACGAAACAAGTCGTAAGGTCCTGTTTGACAACGATTCCATACTAAGTTTCCGTCGGCCATTGCCGATGGTGCAAAATCTATCCGGTGGAAACGATATCGTATTATTTCAAGCCGGCCATGTATCGAGCCGGGAAATCACCGATATTTATGGATTATCCTCAAAAGGCGGTAAGCCGAAAAAGATGACCGATCGCAACGCAGATTGGTACAGTAACCCGATTTTTTATCCGGCCGCAGTCAGCGATTCCGAATTCGCTTACCTGGAAAATGCCGAAGGTGAAGTTGATATTTATTATCAGACCAGGACTACTAATTACCGTTTTACTTACGATGGCGGCGACAAGTTTTATCTGGCGATTTCGCCAGATGGCTTAAAGGTTGCTTATTCTTACTTGCCGCCGCATCAGGGGGCCGAAAATTATGAAGTATTTATCCTTGATTTTGGCCAGGATGCTACCATAGAAGATATAAAGTACAGGATTAGATAATAGCGGTAATATCATGTTATCCAATGAAATAGTAAAATCTTATATCGAAACACTCAAGGATATGGTCGAAATCGATGTGATCTATGGCAGTAAGGATGATGTGCTGTTGAGAGGGAACATAGTCGCACCGTTTAAGCCGTCAAAAACCGAGATTGCGAATAAGATCGCTTTTCTGCCAGGCAAAGCAGAAGTGTTAGTTACGGAGCCGAGAGTGGTAGTCCGGGTTCGACCTCCCGGCGAAGTAGAAACAAAGAAAATTCCCTGGCTGAATATCATTTTATTCCTCTTAACATTAGCGTTGACCTTAATCGCGGGCGCCGGTTATGCCGGCTTAGATTTTATCCGCAATCCCGAAATGTTCTGGCAAGATCCATTAAGAATAATCATAGCCGGCATGCCGTTTTCATTTTCGCTTATGGGGATTTTGCTATTTCATGAATTCGGGCATTATATCGCCTCCCGCCTGCATGGTGTCAAAGTAACTTACCCCTATTTTCTGCCATTTCCTAATCCGCTGGGCACTATGGGGGCGTTTATCCGGCTGAAATCGCCTTTCATTAATCGAAAGCAATTGCTTGATGTCGGCGCGGCCGGCCCTCTGGCGGGAATGTTGATTGCGATACCAGTAGTTATCTGGGGTTTCGCGCATCCCACATTCATTTCAGAAACATCAGATATGGTGGGAGTATTTTATCTGGGTGATTCGCTGCTTTTAACCGCAATTATAAATCTTGTCCAGCCTGCTGCTCCCGACGGTTTCATTACCGTGATGCATCCGGCGGCTTTTGCCGGCTGGGTGGGATTTTTCGTCACCATGCTTAATCTTCTGCCCATAGGACAACTCGATGGCGGACATATCGTATATGCCATGTTCGGTAAACATCAAGTTAAAATCACTTACGTGATCATGATCGCGATGGCGGCTCTTTCTTTCTGGTGGCTTGGCTGGCTTATTTGGATTTTTCTGGGCTTTATCCTGGTTAAGGTTAAACATCCGCCAACTATGCTCGATGAAATACCGCTGGATAAAAAAAGGTTGGTAATCGGCTATTTTTGCTTATTATTATTCATATTATGTTTTATACCGGTTCCATTTTTGGAACCGTAGACGGGAAATTTTAACGAAGGAGCATCATGAAAAGGCTGTTAATCAATTTCGCGGTAATAACATCAATAATTGGCTTGTTTCCGGTAATGTCATCGGCACAGCTAAGCTATATTAGGGAAGTCAGAGATTCGGTGACTCTTGGCCAATACACGGCTATCATTTATGAAGTTACCGGCCCGGATAAACAGGTGGATCATGAGGAGTTTTTACTCAGATTGGGCCGAGCCCCGGCCATGTCGACAATGAGCAAAACCGTGAAGCTCTATGATTTCGCGAAAGATACGCCCGGTTTAAAAAGCCCTAAATATAGCAAGGATATTAATCATGATGGTATTGATGAGATAATCGTAATCGGTCATACCGGTTTGGGCAATTGCTGCAGCCATGCCAGTATTCACGCCCTCGGAGAAAAAATCGCCAATGATGTCGGACGTCTTGAATTAAAATACACTGACGAATTTTCTTTCAAAGATTTGGATAAAGATTCTATTCCGGAGATACTTTTTAAAGATCCCACTTTTGGCGAATGGAACGCGCCTTTAGAAAAATCGCCGATGCCTATGACGATCTGGAAATGGCATGATGGCCGCTACCAATTGGCTAATTACAGATTCTCCGACTATCTGTTGAAAGAAATCACTAAAGCCGATTTGAAAGAACTTGATGACCGGATGAAGAACTGGGCCGAAAAAGACTATAAAGAAAATCCCGAATTATATAAAAATCCGCCTGTTAAATTATGGGAAGTGATGCTCGATTATATTTACGCCGGCAAAATAGAAACCGCTGACAGCTTATTCGAAGCCAAATGGCCCGAGCAAATTTCCGGTCAGAATAAGTTCAATAGGGAATTTCAGACGAAATTACGATCAGGAGTTCATTGGCAAGATTTAGAAAAATCTGATTTTTGATGATAATCTGGCTGGCGCGGCTTCTGTTTTAGATATTTTGTTTATATATTTGCTGGTGCAGT
>Ga0299912_10001380_pt1 | contig 19571 bp, 19 predicted proteins | sample RVTome_2_FD_207667 | JGI IMG/M metagenome (GOLD analysis project Ga0299912, IMG submission 207667) | Soil microbial communities from uranium-contaminated site in the Upper Colorado River Basin, Wyoming, United States - RVT95D214 (version 2) ... | reverse complement strand
AAGGCTTTTTCCCAGCGCGAGTAAACGAAATACTCGCTCCAGCCATCCAGGCAGGCGCCGTTTTCATAGGCCTTTATTATTACATCCGCCATGCGACGGTCGCCGCGTCCCAGTATGCCTTCAACTATCGCCAGCTCGGGGTCGCGCAGCTTTAAAGCTACGTTGTTGTTTTTTATGCCGGCGGATAATCTATGATAAATTTCCGAAATTGCTTCGATGCCGGCCTGGCTTTCCCATTGCCAGGGCGTACCCGGCTTGGGGCAGAAAGGCGATATCGTTACGTTTATATTCTTCTTACCGCCTTTCGACCTGGCTATAGAGGCAAGCTCTTTGATAATATTGATTATTCCGGCGATATCAGCATCGGTTTCGGATGGCAGCCCGATCATGAAATATAACTTAACCAAAGTCCAGTCATTATCGAATGCTTGCCGCACACCATCTATTATCTCATCCGAGGTGATATTTTTGCCCATTACATCGCGCATCCTTTGTGTTCCGGCCTCCGGTGCGAAAGTTATCCCGGATTTCCTTTGATACTTTAAAAAACTTAACATTGTCGAAGATAACGACCCGGGCCGTAGCGATGGCAATGACAGTGATAGATGGTTCTGATGGAAATAAGGCATGATACCCGCGATCATCCCTTCAATATCCGGATAATCAGTCGAAGATAGCGATAACAGTGTCACTTCATCATAGCCGGTGGATTCGATGCCGGCCTGAATTTGGGCGTGTATCTCGTTTCGATTTCGATGGCGGTGCGGTCGGTACTGGAAACCTGCCTGGCAAAATCGGCAGCCGCAAGCGCAGCCGCGCATAATCTCAACCGCCAGGCGGTCGTGCGTGGTTTCGATATAAGGGACGATAGGTTTGGCCGGATAATATTCCTGTTTTAAATCGAGACATGATCTGATTTTAATTCTCTGGGGAATATTCTCGCTTACCGGATTAAGCGATACGAATTTGTTATCTTTGTATTCTGCCTTGTAGAAAGATGGAATATACATACCCTCGATTTTCGCCAGGTCCCGGAGCTTTGTATCTTTGGATTTGCCGCTATTTTTCTTTATAGAGTCGATAATTTCATTGATTGCTTCTTCGCTGTCGCCCATGAACATAGCGTCAAAAAATTCCGCCATCGGTTCCGGATTTATAATCGCCGGCCCGCCCGCTACAATTAGGGGGCAATCATCGCCGCGCGCGCTGGCTTTCAAAGGGATATTGGCTAGATCGAGCATATTAAGCACACCCGGCGCGTGCATCTCATAAGTAACCGAAAATCCGATCAAGTCGAATTGTTTTAAAGGCGTGCTTGTTTCCAATGAAAATAAGGGGATTTTCATCTCTCTCAAACGCTGAGCCATATCCGGCCAGACCTGAAAGACCCGTTCGGCGACACAATCTTCACGTTGGTTAATTATATTATAAAGAATTTGCTGGCCCAAATAGCTCATGCCGATTTCATATATATCCGGAAAAGCCAGAGCGATTTTCAGCCTGTCCTTATGGTCTTTGATAACGGCATTCAACTCGTTGCCCACATACCGGCCGGGTTTGGTAACAAAAGGCAAAACCTCATTTTCGAGTTTATGCCAGAGCGGATTTTTATGGTGAAATTTATTAATATCAGTCAAAAATGCCTCCATATTTACAGCGCAAGATAGGCATTAAGTACAAGTCTGTCAAATGCAAAAGAGGCTCTATTGTTGCCATCAATTTACAGGATTACCGCTCCGCCAGGTTACGGCCTTCGGCTTACAACCTGAAAAAACATCTAAAATTCGATTCGATTGAATCATCATAAATATCGAGATGAGCGTGGGCGTCGATAAGCATAATTTGTCAAAGCTCTAAAATTAAAATCGTTACTTTATCATTGATGGCCAGTTGCTTGAATCCAGCCTTTAAATACATTTTTTTCGGGCCGGTCCAGAGATCGTCATCTGCGGCCGAATTATCATGTCTGGGAAACGCTTCTACTTTTTTTATTCCCCGGTTACTCAGATCATCTAAGACAGCTTTTAGCATATATGAGGCTAACCTCTGGCGGCGATAAGCGGGCGCGATATGGAAGCAGGTAATTGCCCAGGCATCGGGATCCGGCTTGAGATCGAATTGCCTGACCAGCTTTTTTAGCCGATCACGAGGTCCAACCTGACACCAGCCAACAGGCTTATCTAAAATGTAGGCCAGATACCCATCGTAATTGCCTTCATCCAAAAGTCCCTCGCGATATCGGCGGTTTTCCGAGGCCGTTCGCTGTCCCCAATTTTCCCAGGTATCAACCCACCAGGCAACGCAATAGCACCAGCCGCCGCCGTTTTTTTCGGAGTGAAGCTCAAAGAAATCAGCGCGACAGTTTTTGTCGAAACGTTCAATTCTTATCTTAGCAGCATCTTCATTTATCAACTTAATTATCTTTCATTATATTTTTCCGCCGTATATATGAGGCGAATAATAAAAATCGCCTATTTTTTAATAACCAACCTTTTGATTTTGCCGCCGTTAGATTGCAGGATGATTCCACCTAGTCTGGTAATCGGCGCGATTTCATCGCCATAGTCGGCTACTGCCGCGGTCTGGGTTTCTCTGATATTGAAGACGCTGAGATTCAAATGCTGAAGTCGATGAGTTAGCCCATCGGCTATATGGTCGATTCCCCTGAATACCCCCACAAACGGATATTCATACTCAAGCACCGCGTTTTCGGCAAACAACCCAAGCACCGGCCCAAAATCAGATGTTCTAACGCCGTAGTTATAGAGATTAGCGTACTTTTCCAGAAGATCGGAATTATCCATCCAGACAGGCCTTTGTTGTGATTGTTTTGCCCCCAAGCCTAATTTAAGTATTGCGTTTTTATCCCTATATTTAGATCGTCAGCATCTTTCTTTATTAGGAACGATGCCAAAGCGAGTTTTGTTCTTATTACTTGTTTTTAAACGGCTCAAAACTCATAAAATCGGCGTGATGGACAATATAAGCCTCGGTAGTGCGCTTGAATAAGTCGCCTTCACCGGCATGGGCGGCGATTATATGGCAAACCTTCGCCGGTACTCCGCACTGCATCGCCAAGCCAACCCCCGAAAACGGGTGACGCACCATCTTGCCGTAATCACTGACTACCGCCTTGCCGTTAACCTTATCATATTCAAGAAGTTTGCCCACATCGGCCAAGATCGCGCCGGAAATTACCACATCCATATCAATCGGCAGGTTATCGCCAAAAAACTGTTTCATTTTCAAGGCCGCTTCTTTGGCAATATGCACAACTGCCCGCTTATGCTCCATAAATGTGACCGGGCAGTCTTTGACCAGCAAAGTAAATGGGATTTTTTTTAAGTCAGCGGCGGTAAGCGGGCTTTTTTGCAGCGCCAGCGCCCAGGTTTCTGCGGTTTGTTGGCGCAAATTTTTATTCTCTATCCACTCTAACTCCGGCCAGAGTTTATAGATATCATCGGCCATTTATCGCTCCTTTATCATCATTTGCTGTTTAATGCTCAATCAGTAAATTAATGAAATTAAGGATGATAGTCAATGACGGAATTTGCCAAAGGCAGTTTAGAAATATGGTCAGTTTGCAGATCAAAAATAAAGCTGAAATCAGTCTTAATCTTTCACTTCAGTCTCGCTTGACACATAAAAATCAAGGTTGATAGTCTGCTTCTCCTCAAGCTTCATTACTAAAAACTGCGGCCGCTTTATTTTGTAATCGGCCAACATAATCTCGAATTGCGCCTGAATATGAACCAGTGGGCCGGGTATTTTTATATCAGACGGATTGGGTTCGGCAATATATTTTACGACCGCCGATATGGATTTTGGCAAAGTAACCCCGTGAAGGCTGAAATCGCCTTCAAGTGTAAGTTCTTTAGCAAATCCATCCGAAAGGTCAGCATTGCCATTGGTTTTAACTGAACGAAGTACGAATTTCGCTTCCGGAAAGATTTCAGTTTCCAGATGGTTTTCCCTCATGTGCCTGTCCCTCAAGCCTATACCGGTTTTCAAGTTGGCCAAATCTACGGAAAATTCTCCCGTGGCTCCGGCCGTAATATCGTTAAGATCGAATGTGACAAAGCCATGTATTTTAGATGTTTTGCCAACTATTGTTTCCAGCGGCGCTTTAGATGTAAAGGTTACCGCCTCTTCATAATGTCCTTCATTAATTGAGTAGGTAACCTTTTCAGCATTAATAGCATTTAAGGCCGCAAGACTGATTAAAATGACCATCATGTTCTTCATAACACTCCACCCGTTTTAATTTTTTGTTTGTATTTGAAACCAAAATGTGAATATAATGGTTTCAAATTATGATAATTTGATGTTAATTTTTTTTACACCGGAGAAAATTATGAAATTGAGCAGATTGGTTCCGGCGACAGCCTTCCTGTTTATCTTGCTGATAGCTAATTTGTACGGTTTACCTGAATTTACCGCCAAGTCCGAACAAAAATGCAATTTATGCCATGTCAGTCCTACCGGCGGCGGGATGAGAAATTCATTCGGTTCGCAATTTTTCGCTTTGAACGAGATGGCGGCGCACCAGACATCGTTCGAAGATGTATCCAAATTTCAAACCCAGGTTTCCGATTTGATCTCGATTGGCGCGGACATGCGGACGCTGTATACTTACAATGAAAATACCGACCGGTCGTCTTTCTTTCAGATGTCAGGCAATTTCTACCTTCATGCCCAGTTGGATCAAAGAAACTCGCTTAGCTTAAGCAAAGGGTTATACGATGAGTTCGAGATTTTCGGCACCTCATATGTGCTTCCTTTCAGCGGCTATTTCAGGTTCGGCAAATTTCAACCGGCTTATGGCTGGCGGTTCGCCGATCACACTTCATTTGTACGCGAAAAGACGCTCTGGCCGGCCAATTCCACCGATACCGGCCTGGAATTTGGCATCTATCCGCACGGTTTATCCGCCAATATCGGTTTTTTCAACGGTACGGGCGGCATGTTCGATGAAGATAAAGGCAAAGCGGTATCCTCAAGATTGGAATACCGTCATAATCTAGCGGGCATAGGTTTCGGAATAGGCGGTTCCTACTGGCTGAATAGCCTTGAGGCGGGAAATATCAGGATGTTCGGTCCGTTCGGCTATCTGAATTTTCTACAGGGCCGCCTGATCTATTTAGGCGAAATAGATTGGCTTGAGGATAATTCGCAAAATCCCCGATCCACAGGTGAAGCTACTTCGCTTAAATTGAGTTATATGCTCTACCGGGGTATTTGGCTGAATGCGACCTATGACTTTTATGATCCGGATATTGATTTCAAAACAGGTAAAATAAATCGATATGGTATCGGCGCGGTAGTTTTCCCCTATGGTTTTTTCGAAATCCAGCCAAACCTGTGGTATCATTATGATGATTCCAGCAATGAAAATAAATACATCTTTTTTAATACGCAATTGCATTTCTTCTTTTAGAAGGAGGATAAGATGAAAACCGGAATGAAATCGATATTACCGTTAATGGTGTTTATTATTTCTTCGGCATTGACAATAGCGATGTCCTGCGGCGATAAAGGCAATAACGTTGAAGAACCGGACAACCACCGCCCTAATATAAACTCTGCGGCTACCGTCATGGCGCTCATTGATGAGCAGTTCAGCTATACCGCCACGGCAACGGATGCCGATGGTACAACTCCGGCAATTCATTTCGAAAATATTCCGAGCTGGCTGGATACCAGCGGCAATGTCATTTCCGGTACGCCGACATCAGTAACGCCGGACACATCATTTAGAATAATTGCCGCTGATGATGATTCACTGGCCGACACGCTGGCGGTAACCGTCGATGTCGTGGACGCTCTGCTGACCGTATCGTATGCCAGCGATATTCAGCCGATTTTTAACGCCGGTTGCGCCGGCTCAAGCTGTCATATCGGGGGCAATGCCAACGGTTTGAGATTGAACGACAGAGCCAACTTGATGCAAGGCGGCAATTCGGGTGACGTGGTTATCCCCGGTGACGCCGAAAACAGCATATTGATAAAACGGCTGGATGGCCGATTGACGCCGCGTATGCCCTTTGGCGGGTCGGCGCTGCCGACAGACGATATTCAGACAATTCGCGATTGGATAGACGAGGGCGCGCTGGATAATTGAGCGGATGATTTAACTCTGCTGGATTGTTTTATAAGGCTTTCAAGATATTTTATAGATAACCGTTTGTTAGCTAATGAGCTTGCGCGATTACGCAAAGACAATTAAAATTGGTATCACATGTACCTGGTCGTCTGGTACAGCCTAATTTAACCTGGTTTTAGGCTTCAAAAACATAGGTTCGCTTTTAATATATCGCCAGGGCCCGCGCGGCTTTATTGACCAGTTTCTGATCGACCCATAGGACAAATCCGAACCGGCCTTTGCCGTCGATTACACCATTTGATGAGAGCACACTGATACCAGCATTAGCCAGTTTCAGATAATGTTCGTACATCGCGCCGATTCTATCATCCCCCTGAATTAAAAACACTTTCCTTGGACCGGTCAATTCCACGCCGGCATCGCTGGCCGCTTGTTTGAGCTGTTCGACATCTTCCACGATAAAATCAAGCTGAGTAGTCCCTTCTCCCACGGGAAAAGCGTTAAAAGCGGTCATATTCACCCCATGCTCGCTGATATGTTCGAGGATTCGCCGCCCCGCTCCAGGCAGATCTTCAACTTGGGTGTAATAATAATCGACTAATTTTATTAATTCAGGCATGGAATTCTCCTTGCATCATTAAAGCCAAACTCCCCTTAAATTGCAGTTAAACCATAGGGTAATTAAACGAGATACGGCTTTTTTGTCAAGGACAATACGTACAAAACGGCTAATTTCAAGCAAAATGAGTATTCTATTCGGACAAATTAAGAGCTGGTGTTTCGCAATTATTATGAATTATGTCATGAAGTTATATCGTTTTGAGTTGATTTTTAGCTCATGACGGCAGTATCATTTCGTTAATGAGTTTCGAGTATCTAAGATTTGGAGGAAGCTTGAAATCAAAGAATAACTTGCTAATCGCTTTTATCTATTTTGTCGCAATAATCAGCCCGGCTTTTGCCGCCTCACCCAGACCGGTGATTGCCCAAAACGGCATGGTCGTGGCTTCCGAATCAATAGCGGCGGGAATCGGTTTGGATATACTCAAGCAAGGCGGTAATGCTGTAGATGCCGCAATCGCTACCGCAGCGGTTTTAAATGTCACCGAGGGCTACAGTTCGGGTATGGGCGGCGGCTGTTTTATCCTCATATACTGGGCTGAAGATGATCAGGTTTATGCCATAGATGGCCGCGAGTGCGCTCCGTTTAAAGCCTTTCGTGATATCTATATCGATAAGAAATCCGGTAAACCTATACCTGATGTCTCCACCGAGGGGATCACCGCTGTAGCTACGCCTGGCCAACCGGCGGCTTTGGAGATGATCTATAAACGCTGGGGTAGTATCGCCTGGGCGGATCTGTTCAGGCCGGCTATCGCCGTAGCCGATACCGGTTTTCCGCTCTCCCGTACTTACGCCGAAAAGCTCAGCTATTTCGCTCAACGGCTATATCAATATCCGGCCAATCGCGGAATATTCTTTCCCGCCGGGGATACTTTGCCGTATGGTTTTGGCGACAAATTAATTCAAAAGGATTTGGCGAAGTTGCTCCAAAATCTGGCATCAAGGGGGACGGAGTGGTTTTACGATAGCGACTTTACCAGGGAGTTCGTCAATTTCGTGAAAGAGCAAAAAGGCTTTTTAAGCCTGAATGATTTCTTGACTTACCAGCCGATTGAACGTCAGTCGATACATGGCAATTTCCGCGGCTATGATATTTATGTCATGCCGCCGCCGTCATCCGGCGGAATCCATATAATTCAGATGTTGAAGATACTTGAACCGTTTAATTTGAGCTATTGGGGCGCTAACTCTTCGGAGACTATACATATTCTGATCGAAAGCATGAAACGGGCGTTCGCCGACAGAGCTTATTATCTGGGTGATCCTGATTTTGTGGATGTGCCAATCGCAGGCTTGCTTGATTCGGCATATCTTGATCGGCAGCGCAACACTATGAAACCTTATCAGGCATCGGCTATTCAAGGCCCCGGTTCAATACCTCAAGAGGAAAGCTCGCAGACGACACATTTTTCTATAATCGATCAAGATGGCAACATGGTCGCGATCACCTCAACTGTTAATACCAGTTTCGGGTGCGGAGTTGTTTTACCGGGCTGGGGGCTTATTTTAAACAATCAGATGGATGATTTTTCGATTCAGCCGGGCGTGCCGAACTATTACGGCTTGATCGGGTCGGAAGCCAATGCGATTGAGGGCGGCAAACGTCCGCTATCCAGCATGTCGCCGATAATTGTGCTTAAAGATGGTCTGCCGGCCGGCATATTCGGATCGCCGGGCGGTCCCAGAATTATAACTACTGTTCTACAGACTTTTCTAAATATTGTCGAATTCGGTATGGATGTTCAGGAAGCGGTCGATTGCCCCAGAGTGCATCATCAGTGGAAACCGAATGTGATTTTTATCGAACCGGGCATTCCCAACGATGTGCTGGCCAACCTGATAGCCAAAGGCCACGAAATCATTCCAAACGGTTATTGGTCATCTGCGCAATGTATCTGGATAGATGAAAATACCGGCCTGATTACCGGCGGCACCGACAGCCGTACCGAGGGCGCGGCGGTGGGGTATTAACCGCCAATTGCCTATTTTATTAAATTTTCTATTTTTCCTTTAAGCGGCATCAGTGGTATCAGGCCAACTACTTTATCAATGGGCCGGTGGTTTTTGAAAAACACGAGTGTCGGTACGCTTTGAATTTGATACATTCGGGCAGTTTCCAGGTTATTGGTGACATTGATTTTGTAAACGTTGACCTTACCGGCATACTGCGGCCCAATCTCGCTTAACAAACCGCTCATTACCTGGCAGGGCGGGCAAGTGGTGGAATAGAAATCAACGACGGCCGGGGTATCCGAAGCCAGCACTTCCTGCTCGAATTCAATATCGGTGATTTCGCGCGGTTTGCCCGGTTTGGGCGGGTGATTAAAGAGTTTTTTAAATATTCCCATATTATGAATATATATTAATGACTATATAACGCAAGAACTTGTTAAGCAAAAACTGGCTGGTTTTGCTATAATGATTTCATTTTAATTTGCGCCAGCCCCACGCCCATCAAAACCATCACCCCCCCGATAGCAGTATAAACGCCGAAAGCTTCATGAAGGTATGGCACTGCGACAACGGTTGTCGTGATTGGTTCGAGGTATAAAAATATCCCGGCTTTGGCCGCGCCAAGACGGGCTACGCCTTCCTGCCAAAACCAGTGAGCTATTGCCGTCCCCAATATTCCCAAAAATAAAAGAGCCGCGATTGCTATAGTCGGCAGGCTGGAAAATGACGACCATTGCGATGTCGGCAGCATAATCACTAACGCTACTATAGCGGGAGCCAGGAGCAATGTGAAAGAAACTGTTAGCGGATTGTAAGCTCGTGATAAATCTCTGGTAGTTATAGTATACAATGCCCAAGTATGCGCCGAACCCAGCACCAGCCAGTCGCCAATAGATGATAACCAGCCGAAGTCGAACAACCGGCCTTTAGATATCAAAAGCAAAATACCGACCGTTGCAACCGCTATGCCGACTACGACATTACGGCCAATCCGTTCTTTCAAAATCAAATAGGCCAGAACCGCGGTAACCAAAGGTATGGCGGCTATCAGCCAGCCGGTATTGGTGGCCGAGGTGTATTTAATTCCGACTATTTGAATTATAAAATGCGCGGTCAGAATAATCGACCCGAGCGCCAAACCAGTTCTTTGTCCCTTAAAATTGAAACTCAGCCCTCTAGCCAGTATGATTATCAACATCACCGGCAAACCGATAAACAGACGTAAACCCATCACCTCGATAGGCGCCAGATAGCCGAGGCAAATCTTGGTGGCGACAAATGTCATCCCCCAAATAACGACTGTTATGATAAGCAGAATTGCCGCTGCCATAGTGGAGAAGATAAATTGGAAAGTATTGTCTGGCAATAAAATATTGTCTTTGGGGAATCGTGGCTATAAATATATTTTATGGGATTTTCTTTCATGTTTTGTGTTATTTGATATTTTTTAGGGAACTATTTTGCTTGATTTTTGTTTTTACAGCAAATATAATTGATCATTAATCAAATTATTAAAATTCTCAAGGAGGACCGAGAAAAATGAAAAACACAAGAACCATCCTGGTTGTAATGGCATTCGCGCTGATAATATTCGTGATTGCCACCGCCGCGGACAAATCCTGGTTCGACATGGAAAACTGCGCATTTTGCAAGCACTTGACAGCCGAGCCTGGCCTGATGGATCACATCACCAAGTGGGATCATTACAACGTGAAGAACGGTTCGGTTTCCGTTACTGTTGTCGATGAAGCATATCTGCCGGCCTATAAGAAAGCCATGATGATGATGGAAGAGACCGGCAAGAAAATGCAAGCCGGCGAACAGCTTCCGATGTGCGGCATGTGCGAAGCTTATGGGGCGGTGATGATGAAAGGCGCGCAGTGGGAGGAAGTGCAATCGGGAAATATATTTGTCAGCTTGATGTACTCCGGCGATCCCGATGTAATCAACGAAATACACGCCCTGACCGACCGCACCAATGATGAGATGAAGAAAATGGAAGATATGGAAAAACAAAAAGGCCATGAAGGCCACGACCATTAATCAATAAGCTTCCAGCAGGAAATTTAGACCGCCGGACTGTATCATCCGGCGGTTCTTAGTTTAGGCTATATTATCACTTTCGTCGAGCTATGTTGATGGCGCGCCTATAAACAAATTACCGGTCAAAGCGAGGAGCCCCGCCCAAGCGGGACGACGTGGCAATCTGTTACCCTTTTGGGACAGCCTCCGCCAAACCCGACAGCTTTTATATTGGCTTAAAATATTTATTATAAGACACCGCCTCTAAACGCTCGGTGACAGTTAAATGCTATTTACCCAATCGTTCTTTTATCCAGTTGACTTTTTCCGGCGCCCCTTTGATTTTCTCGCTCCACTGCGGATCAGGTTTGCGGAAATAAATATCATAACGCAATGTCGTCACATCTTCGATTGAGCCGAATTCGCGATTGGCGCCGAACATTTGCTCGAAAAAGAGAGGGTAGTTGTAATCATCGCCAAGCTCGACCATCTCAGACCGTGTAAGCGTGTTTAACACCGCTCCCACCAGTGCCGTCTGATGAAGGAATATTCTTTTTTCGTTATCATCCAGGCACATCTTGGCTAGAACAGAATCCTGATAAAGCGTCTTAAAATCATCTACCCATTTTCTCAATATGCCTTTTTCCAGGCGGACAACCAGCAGGCCGGCGTTGAAATAGGCATTTACAATTTGGCTGTCGGCGGGGGTAGTCATCTTAAAAAGCGATTCTTTTTTTACATCCAATTTATCGTAGATTCTGCGCCAGAAAGGATTAGGTTCTTTGCCGTAAAGTGTTCCCGACCGGTTATGCATAATCGGGCGGTAAGCGAAGCTGAGACCGGGTTTTAGTAAAAAAGATGATGGCTCGCGTAAAAATATCGTATCATCATCCATCCAAACTAAAATTTCAGCCGAATTTTCCAGCTGCTTTTCGGCCAAACCGGCCGCGTATACTTTGCCGGCATAATAAAACTGCAGCGCCTCATCAGGCGCGCCGCTGGAATATACCTCGACATTTAAGGGCGCGAATTTCCGCCTTAGCGCGGCCGTGTCAATCTCTACATAATCGGCGACATATAAACGTACAGCGGCGTCTTTCACCTGGCCGCCAAAAGCGCGGATGCTTTCGGCCAGGTAATAAGCATGCGGCACTTGTTTATCAGATTCGATGAATGTGGCAAAGACGATTTTGGCTTTTTCAGCGGACGTATTCAGGCTATGCTCTCCTGTGGTTTGGCAGAGACCAGGTGACTCGAGGGCAGTCATAATCATAATAGCTGTCATCACGATAAATTTTTTCATTGTTATCCTCCCGGCTATTTGAATGGATAAAATAAATGATCACCCGTTAGATTACGATAAATTAATATGATTGTTTCAGGGATAATCTTTTGCCGTACAGTATCGGGCTAATCATTCACTTTAATTCATTATGAACTTAACCTAATGATCTGAGGTGAGCTGTTGCCGGTTAAAAGTCGGGATCTCTTGAATTTTTACTTAAGAAATGTCCCCTTCTGAAGTTCATCGAACGCCTGCCGCAGCTCCTCCTGGGTGTTCATGACAATCGGGCCATACCACGCCACCGGTTCTTTAAGGGGCTTGCCGGAAACTAACAGGAATCGAATCCCGTTCTCGCCTGTCTGCACAGTCACCTCATCACCGCTATCGAAAAGCACCAGTGAACGATTGTCCGCCTCTGTTGGCGGCGATGTATCCAACCAGCCGACACTTTCGGTCGGCACGGCCAGCGGCCCCGACGCGTTACAGAATTTTCCCGACCCTTCAAAGACATACGCGAAGGCATGCCTCTCCGTTTCTACCGGCAGGCTTTTCTTCTTGCCCGGCGGCACGGTCACGTCGATATAAATCGGATCAGCCGCTATCCCATCTACGGGGCTTTTAGTCCCTCGGAAGTTTCCGCAAATTAAACGCACTAAGGTGCCATCATCATCGTTGATTTCGGGAATATCCACCGCTTTTACTTCCTGATAGCGTGGCGAGGTCATCTTGAGCGCAGCCGGTAGATTCGCCCACAATTGAAATCCATGCATGCGGCCGTCCTGATCGCCCTTCGGCATCTCCTGATGGATGATACCGCTGCCGGCGGTCATCCATTGAACATCACCGGCTGATATGGCGCCGCTGTTGCCGATACTGTCGCCGTGTTCGACGGTTCCGGCGAGAACATAGGTGATTGTTTCGATCCCGCGATGGGGATGCCAGGGGAAGCCGGCCAGGTAATCCTCCGGATTGTCGTTGCGAAAATCATCCAGCAGGAGGAAAGGATCGAAATCGGATGTATCACCAAATCCGAAGGCTCGACGCAGATGGACTCCGGCGCCCTCCAGGGTTGGCCTGGCTTTGGTAAGCCGTTTGACTGGTCGTATCGACATGCAGACCTCCTGTCTGATATAATGTACCGGTGAAAAATTTGAACAATTGCAATTCACGCCCTCACCATAAAGGCACAAAAAGATACGGTAATATGATGTAAGCTGTCAAGGGGAGAGGCGGGCGGATGGGGACGGAAATTTTGGGAAATCGAAACTGAGCATTGCAGTAGTTCGGCGTTTCTCACAGGGAAATGTGAAGAGCGAAACCGGACAATTCATTGGGGTATTGGTGAGCTTTTGGATATTGCCATGATAAACGCGATCAATAGGTGCTGTTTATTCATCAACTATCTTTGTTTTGTTATCACCCGCTATTATAGGAATATGCCGAAATGGTACTTCTGTGTAGGTTATGGGCAATAAAAACTTCTTAATCTTAATTTTTGCAGATTTGTACACTTTGCCTATTTGAAATCTTAATGATGGATTAGTAGAACCGGGTCCATCAACCTGTACTAGTAAATATAATTTTGTCTTATTTTTATGACAATTTATATACAGTGAAACATTCCCATAGGATATTCCATCTAAAAATGCTTTTAAAATATGTTCATTGTCAAATACTAAAACCTTTTCGCCGTAAATAATATTATTTTTGCTCATTTTCTTTTTCAATTGTTGGTCAATTTTTATTTTTATAGAAAAATTATTTCTGTTTATCGATATAACTTTATTTAAAAGCGTTGAAATTCCAATTTCTAATACATAACCTTTGTTTGTCTCAAATTGAGATATATCTTCCACATAAACCGGATATAAAAAGGGCTTTTTAAGTTGATTGCAAAAAGGTCTTATCAAAGAACCTAAAAATCCAGATATTATTGAGGTAAAATCAAGCACTATATATAACCGCTATAACTAATTAAAAATTTTGCCCTTATTAACCAATTTTTTAGCGATTTTATAGGCGTCATCATGGGGAGCCAAATAAATAAAAATTATAGATTCATCCAAAGTCTCACTGCAAATACTGCAGTTAAGCAGTTTGTCTTTCTCTTTTTCCCGGCATTCTTTACAGATTATGTAAATAATAATAAAATTACCTTTAACCGGGGCGCTCCTAAGCCCATCCAAATCTCCCTTTAAGGATTCTCCGAAAAATGGTTTGTTAATAATTATATCAATTTTATTTTTAGCGCTTTTTTTAATACCGGCGTACTTTTTTGTGATAAGCTCTTTAAATTTATCGCTGAAATAAGAAGTGTACTTCAATTTCTAATTAAAAACCTCATCGTAAGAATAAAACTTTGATTTTGGCAGTAAACCAATTGCCTCTTTTACTCCGTCAAGAAGATTGGGGGTGTTTTTAATGATATCATCGTAGGTGAGCGTCGCGGCGACTTTTTTTAGTTTTCTTACTTCCTCAAGATTGGTAAGATCTCTTAATTTGGCAAGCTCATAAGAAATGAATTGTAAGGGTTCCGTCACCAGCCAGGGGGTCTCAGAATGGGCTATGCTCATTACTTCATCTGCGTTTAGCAGGCTATAGGTTCTGGCTACAGCCCATAAGTAATTAAGTTCATCTTTTGTGAATAGATCAGGATTAAAACCAGCCAGGGCGGCATATCTAGTTTGTCTTTTGCCATGATATGTTGCGTTAAAAGACATAATTTGATGATCTTTTTTCATTTGCCTTAAAAGACTTTCCGCTATTGCCGGAATGGGACCATATTGGTACCTGACATAAGTTGAGTTGGTGATGGATTTCTCATTTTCGGCATAATAGCCAAAATCCAGAAAATAGAATAATTTTAATAGCTTGGTTTTTCCCAGTTGCGAATTATTACAATGCGTTAGGAAGAAAAGTACAACGTTTTTAAATTTATCTTCGTTTAAAATCATAATGTTACCCCTTCAAGTATCGTTAACCTTCTATAAAAAATATACTATTTCCTTCAAAATAATTCAATAATTTTTATTTATTATAGTAAAATTAGTCCAATATTACCTTTCTTACTCCCCCACATCCGCCAGCAGCTTATCCACTATATCCAGCGCGGTTACGTTTTCGGCTTCTGCGGCGAATGAGGTCACGATGCGATGGCGCAACACCGGGCGGGCAACCGCTTTCACGTCATCCACCGAGGGCGTGGTGCGGCCATGGAGAATAGCGCGGGTCTTGGCGCCTAAAATCAAGTACTGCGAGGCGCGCGGGCCGGCGCCCCAGCTGACCCAGTTCTTGATATAATCCGGCGCATTGGTGTTTTCGCCCAGGCGGGTGGCACGAGCCAGTTTCACGGCGTAAGCGATTACGTGATCGGAGGCGGGAACCCGTCTGACCAGCCCTTGAAGCTCCACGATCTCCTCTGCCTTCATGATTACATCAACATCCGAGACATACGCCGAGGTAGTCGTGCGGACGATCTCGTTTTCCTCCGCTTCGCTGGGGTAATCGACAAAGATATTGAACATAAACCGGTCAAGTTGAGCCTCTGGCAAGGGATAAGTGCCCTCCAGTTCAATCGGATTCTGGGTAGCCAGCACAAAAAACGGTTTTTCCAGCTGAAACGTATTGCTGCCGGCTGTCACCTCGTTTTCCTGCATCGCTTGAAGCAGCGCCGCCTGGGTTTTCGGCGGCGTCCGGTTGATTTCATCGGCCAGTACGATATTGGCAAACACCGGTCCGCGCACGAACCTGAATTCGCGGGCGCCCGTGGACTTATTTTCCTCGAGGATCTCGGTGCCGGTTATATCCGATGGCATTAAATCGGGCGTGAACTGAATGCGGGAGAATTGCAGATCGAGCGTTTTGGCCAGCGATGATATCATCAGCGTTTTCGCCAGGCCGGGTACGCCTACCAGAAGGCAATGCCCTCGAGCCAATATCGCAATTAGAAGTTCCTCGATAACCCTGTCCTGCCCCACAATGACTTTGCCGAGTTCCTTTTTAATCCGGCTGAAACCCTCGTTTAATCTTTCAACTGATGCCAAATCGCCTTTATCTGATGCCATTTTTCCTCCAAACCGCCTTATTCAAAAAAGTTAAATTATTCATTACCTGACGCAAAGAGTCTGGATTCCCGTTTTCCCGGGAATGACAGTATATTTAACTTAAAGCTGTCGGGACGTCAAAGCTGTGCCATATGGGTGACAGATTGCTTCGTCGCTTCGCGACTCGCAATGACGTCCAATAAGCCCCAGTTATTTTCTATCTTAAATATTATACGCAATTAAAACTTTAAAAGGAAATTTTTTGTTATTATTTTACAGAAATGGAAATATTAAATCTGACATTAGGCTGAACCTTAAAAATAGTGCAAACCGAGGAAGTAATGAATATTTTAGAATTCATTAAATCACGCCGTTCGATCAGGAAATTCCTGGATAAACCGGTTGATAGAACCCATATCTCGCAAATATTGGAGGCAGCTCGATGGGCGCCATCGGCGGGCAATTGCCAACCCTGGCGATTTTTGGTAGTCGCCGATAAAAAGAAAATTAAGAAATTCGATCCGTTTTTTCATCAACCCTGGGTGTTAAGCGCGCCGGCGGTAATAGTAGTATTAGCAGCGCCGGAGGATACTCACAAGCGTTATGGCCCTGACAGCATCTGGTATATTCAGGATTGCGCGGCCGCCACCCAGAATATGCTTCTGATGACTCATGGCCTTGGTCTGGGCGCGGTTTGGGTAGGAGCGTTTTCTAAAGAGGCGGTCAGGGATGTATTGGATATCCCCGCTAATTTTGAAATTTTCGGTTTGATCTGCCTGGGTCATTATCAAACCAATGGCGCGGCCTTACTGGATGGCGAGGCTTTTGCCAACGATGACAGGCGAAACCGCAAAAGCTTATCGCGGATAGCGTTCGAGGAAAATCTGAATTCTCCGTGGGAAAGTTAAATCTATTTTTTCATTATCAGGAATCGATAAAAAGCCTTTGAAAAATAGTAATGGCTATTATATTATTATCTATATGGCATTGTTATTTTAATTGATTGATAGGACTAAACTAAGTTAATATCTAATAATGATATTTGTAGGCTATAATAAAGAAAGCGGGCTAACATGAATTATAAGACAACCTTTCTTATGGCCATAATAGTTACCATGGGCGTCGCATCGATTTTTGCCGACGAATGGCAATTTAAAGGTCTGGCCGGGCGCAAAGTCATATCGTTGGCGGCCGATCCGGATAACGATCAAAATATTTGCGCCGGTACGGATTCGGGCTTGTACGTGAGTTTCGATGGCGGCGACAATTGGGATGCCAGAATTTCAATTGAACATAACTTCCCCGATCTGGCTTATCCACCTTTAGCAAATGATACGATTTTAGCTTTGGCCAGTGATGGCGCGGTCTCTAATGGTCTATATTATTCCAACACGGCCGGTAATTCCTGGTCTATGATATCAGCCTTAAATAATCCACGGAGAATGGGCTTTGATCCGGTCAACCCCGGATTTATGTATATATGTTTTTCTGACGGTATTCTCAAATCGCAAAATTATGGCCTGAACGTATCGAGCGCCAACAACGGTTTGCCCGGCTTTAACATTTTGGATGTAGTTGGCGACGGCGTTCATGGCTTCGAGGCTTACGCTGTCGGCTCGAATTTCTTGGCCCATACCACCGATTTTGGCAATATCTGGACGGAGATTAATGGTCAGTTCGATGTTCTCAACCATAATCCTTATCGCCTGGCATTTAACCCGAACGGGCCCGAAACTCTGTATGTTACATGTTATGCTTATTTCGCGCGTTCGGTCAACGGCGGCCTAACCTGGAATTACACCGAAATGACCGCGTTGGAAATAACGCCAATTGTTTGTGATCCGGAGGTGCCCGGCCGGCTGTTTGTCGGATCGGCCGCGGGCGGCGGCGTATTTATTTCCACCAATGCCGGCCTCAGTTTTGTCGCCATAAATAATAACCTCGGCGATCAGCATGTTCACAGCCTGGAGTTGAACGCGAACGGCGGGCTTCTGGCCGGTACGGATGATGGCATCTATTACCTGGCTCCGCCTATAGGCATCAACGAAACCGGCCCCGATCTTCCGATGTCGATTACGCTCAAGCAAAATTACCCCAATCCTTTTAATGATCACACGATTATCGAAATTGATATAAATGAACCCGAAAATTGTCGGGTTGACATTTACGATATCGCCGGCAGACTGGTAAGGCAACTTTACACGGGCGAAGGCGGCCATCGGATTTTGCCCTGGGACGGCGCGGATGATGAGGGTCAGGTCGTGTCTTCCGGCATGTATTTCTACCGTTTAAAAACTGCCGATAATACCATTTGCAAACGGATGACATATTTGAAATAGTTAATTTTCGGTTATAAACTTTTTCAGGCGGACCGATCTGAGGCGATTTTCTATCACTCTAAATTAAATTCAATCCATAGATAGTTGCTTGACAATTCGCGTTATTATGATTAATTTTCGAAACTATGGAACAAAAAGAGGAGCAAAAACGGAGCAATCGAAAGCTTTACTGGGCCAATTTGCTTCATTTTTATCAACCTCCGGATCAGGACCGGCAAATTCTCGAACGGGTAGTTAACGAATCGTATCACCCGATTTTACGGATATTCGAACAGATACCATCGGCCAAAGCAACTATTAATATTCCGGCCTGTTTAATCGACCTTCTTATAAGAACCGGTTTTGGTAAAATTATTACCCGATTGCGAAAATTGGCGGAAGCCAAACAAATAGAATTTACCGGCACCCCGCGATTTCATCCATTTTTGCCTTTTACGCCGGATGATGAAGTCGATCGCCAGGTAATTCAAAATACGAAAATCAGCACCAAATATTTTGGTTTATACTACAACCCGCGCGGCTTTTTCTCGCCGGAACTGGCGTATGATCCGACTGTCGGCAAAACCGCCGCCAGGCATGGCTACAGATGGCATGTGGTCGATGAAATTACAATAAACGGCCACCTCGGCCAGCTCCCCCATGATCGCTTATATATGGATAAGGCCGCCGGCGGACTGGTGCTCATCCCCCGCAACCGGCGAGTCTCCGAGGCTCTCGCCAATAGTATTTATACCAAAGATAGCATACGCAACACCAACGATTTTATTAATCTGGTCAGTAATCAGAACAGCAAGTATGTCTTTACCGCCAACGATGTCGAACATTTTGGACATCATCAAAAAGGCGGACAAACCTTGCTGAGGTTGTTGTATCGCGATACACGTCTGACTTCTATAACCGTGTCCGAATTGCAAAACCATATACGGAAAAAAGAATACTGCAAGGCTCTGCCATCGGACTGGACCAGCACGCCGGAGGAAGTCAACAAGAAACAGGTTTTCTATACCTGGAAAGATCCCGGCAATCAAATTCATAAGACTCTGTGGGAGCTTTATAATATAGCCCTTACCGAAATCAAAAACGCCGGGCAATCGGGCGATATCCTTCACAACCGGGCCCGCGATTTGCTGGGGGCCGCCGCGCCGTCGTGCAGCTTTTTCTGGGCCTCCTGCCGCCCCTGGTGGTTCGGGGTCTATCCCGAA
>Ga0299912_10001379_pt1 | contig 19607 bp, 17 predicted proteins | sample RVTome_2_FD_207667 | JGI IMG/M metagenome (GOLD analysis project Ga0299912, IMG submission 207667) | Soil microbial communities from uranium-contaminated site in the Upper Colorado River Basin, Wyoming, United States - RVT95D214 (version 2) ... | reverse complement strand
ATGCCAACAGCAGCATGCTGCTGACCAGCGAAGGCGAACCGGGCTTCAAGTACGTCGTGATGCCGATGCGGATTTGATATTTGCCTGTGCTGAAAACATCCCTACCCGTCATTCCGGCGAAAGCCGGGGTGACGACAGCGTTGCATTTACCGACGCAGCAATACAGCTGACCCCTAGCAACAACCGACAGGAACACCATGAGCAAGAAGCCCGACGACGCAACGCCCGAAAACACGAATGGCGGTTACGACGAAGACAGCATCCAGCAGCTGGAAGGCCTGGAAGCGGTGCGCAAGCGCCCTGGCATGTACATCGGCGATACCTCCGACGGCACCGGTCTGCATCACATGGTGTTCGAGGTGCTGGACAACGCCATCGACGAGGCGCTGGCCGGCTGGTGCGACGACATCAAGGTCATCATCCACCCCGACAATTCCATCTCGATTTCCGACAACGGCCGCGGCATCCCGGTCGGCATCAAGTTCGACGACAAGCACGAACCCAAGCGCAGCGCGGCCGAAATTGTGATGACCGTGCTGCACGCCGGCGGCAAGTTCAACCAGAACAGCTACAAGGTGTCGGGCGGTTTGCACGGCGTCGGCGTGTCGTGCGTCAACGGCCTGTCGAAATGGCTGAAGCTGGTCGTGCGCCGTGACGGCAAGAAATACGCGATGACCTTCCACCAGGGCAAGGTGCTCGATCGCCCGATCGAAATCCAGAACGGGGTCGAAGTCTCGCCGATGCAGGTCGTCGGCGACACCGAAGGCCGCGGCACCGAAGTCCATTTCCTGGCCGACGAGGAAATCTTCGGCGTGGGTCAGGTCCTGTATCACTTCGACATCCTCGCCAAGCGCATTCGCGAACTGTCCTTCCTCAACAACGGCGTGAAGATCGAACTGATCGACCACCGTGACGGCAAGACCGAAAACTTCGCGCATTCGGGCGGCGTGAAAGGCTTCGTGGAATACGTCAGCCGCCTCAAGAATCCGCTGCACCCGAAGATTTTCCAGGCCGTCGGCGAAAAGGATGGCATGACCGTCGAAGTTGCCATGCAATGGAACGACAGCTATTCCGAATCCGTGCAGTGCTTCACCAACAACATCCCGCAGCGCGATGGCGGCAGCCACCTGACCGGCCTGCGCATGGCGATGACCCGGGTGCTGAACAAGTACATCGAGGAAAACGAAGTGGCCAAGAAGGCCAAGGTCGAAACCACCGGAGACGACATGCGCGAAGGCCTGACCTGCGTGCTGTCGGTGAAAGTGCCCGAGCCCAAGTTTTCCTCGCAGACCAAGGACAAGCTGGTTTCCAGCGAGGTGCAGCCGGTGGTGCAGGAAGTCGTCGGCCAGAAGCTGGCCGAATTCCTGCTCGAAAACCCCAATGACGCGAAACTGCTGTGCGCCAAGATCGTCGACGCCGCACGCGCGCGCGAGGCCGCGCGCAAGGCGCGTGAAATCACCCGCCGCAAGGGCGTGATGGACGGCCTGGGCCTGCCGGGCAAGCTGGCCGACTGCCAGGAAAAAGACCCCGCCCTGTGCGAAATCTACCTGGTCGAGGGCGATTCCGCCGGCGGCTCCGCCAAGCAGGGCCGTGACCGCAAGTTCCAGGCGATCCTGCCATTGAAGGGCAAGATCCTCAACGTCGAGCGCGCGCGCTTCGACAAGGTCATCGGCAGCCAGGAAATCGCCACCCTGATCACCGCGCTCGGCACCAGCATCGGCAAGGACGACTACAACCCGGACAAGCTGCGCTACCACCGCATCATCATCATGACCGACGCCGACGTCGACGGCGCCCACATCCGCACCCTGCTGCTGACCTTCTTCTACCGCCAGATGCCCGAGCTGGTCGAGCGCGGCCACATCTACATCGCCCAGCCGCCGCTGTACAAGGTGAAGCACGGCCGCTCCGAGCGCTACATCAAGGACGAGCATGCGCTGAAAGAGCACCTGATGGCCGAAGCGATGAAGGACGCAGAACTGACGCCGATGGACGGCGCCATGCCGATCGCGGGTGAAGCGCTGGAAACCCTGGCGCGCGAATACTTCCTCGCCGAAGCCGTATGCGACCGCCTGGGTCGCCTGCTGCCGGACGACGTGCTGCAGGTCCTGATGCGGATACCGCGCCTGAGCATGGCAAACAGCGGCGAAGCCATGCTGGCAGAAGCCAGCCTGGGCGCGGCGCTGGATGCGCAGAAATTCGAAGTCGCTGCCGAATACCTCAGCGAAACCGACACCCACCGCCTGCGCATCACCCGCCATTCCCACGGCAACGCCTACGTCAATTTCCTCGAGGCGGACCTGCTCGAATCCGGCGACTACAACCAGCTCGTCAAGGTGGGCGACCTGCTGCGCGACCTCATCGGCCTCGGCGCCCGCGCCAAGCGGGGCGAGAAGGAAACGCCGGTGCAAAGCTTCCGCGAGGCGATGGACTGGTTCCTGGCCGAAGTCAAACGCGGCATGAGCATCCAGCGCTACAAGGGCCTCGGAGAAATGAACCCCGCACAGTTGTGGGAAACCACCATGGATCCCAAGGTACGCCGCCTGATGAAGGTGCAGATCGAGGACGTCATTTCGTCCGATCAGATCTTCACTACCCTGATGGGCGACGAAGTCGAACCGCGCCGCGCCTTCATCGAAAAAAATGCGCTGGGTGTGCGTAACCTCGACGTATAAAAATGTAGGTTCTTAGAATTGTTGAGAAAATTCTCAACACTTGGAAAATATTAGAACCCTGTTGTATCCCAACAGGAAAGGCCAACCTCTCGGTTGGCCTTTTTTCTTGGTTGGTCAGCTCACCCATTCAAAATGTGCTCCGCCAGTTCATCAAGCTCCGTCTTGCGCCTTTCCCAATCTGGTACAAGGGCGCTTAGCAACCGGTAAAATCGAGGGCTGTGGTTGTGCTCATTCAGGTGGCAGAGTTCGTGGAACATGACATAGTCCACGCAATGCCCAGGAGCCTTCACCAGCAGCGGGTTCAGGAGCAGTTCGCCTTTTGGCGAACAACTGCCCCACTGGGTCTTCATCGTGAGTAGACGAAAGCCGGGGTTCGATTTGAGCCAGCGAACCTTCGCGACGCAGTCCGACAGGCGGCGCACGAAGACGACTTCCGCACGCTCTCGGTATGAGTGAGTAACGTAGCATGGCTGCCTCCATTAATACAATTTCAAATGCACGCCCGTCCGGCCAACACAACGGTTCGAGTCTCAAGCGAAATGATTAGTAACATTCAAGCCAGGGAGACAGGGTGGCCCGCAGAACGCCTTCGTCGACGGGCAGGGGCAATGCGGCATCGATGCGCAAACGCTGGCGAACCTTGTCCAGTGCCGCCTGGTGGGCCGGCTCATAAAAAACCAGGATGCGGGTGCCGGGCGCACTCTGGGCCGTGGCTAGCAGGGACTCGAGGTTGGACAGGCGGTCGCGAAAATCCGTCTGGTGGTAAAAGTCCGCAACGATGACCGCAGGCGGGGTTTTGCGAACCAGGCCGATGGCCTTGCGTTCCGACCATTCGGTCACGACCGAGAACCCCAGTTCCTGGTACAGCCTTTTGTAGCTGGCCGTGCCGATGAAGGCATTGACCATGAGCAGGCTGGGGGGCGAACTCATGCCCCGGTTTTTTTGGCGGCCGGTTTCTTCGCGGTAGCGGCTTTGGCCGGGGCTTTCTTGGTGGCGGCCTTTTTCGCGGCGGGCTTTTTCGGCTCCTTGGCGTCGGCCGCTTTCGCTTTTTTGACGGCAGCGGGTTTGGCTGCGGCCTTTTTCACCGGCTTCTTGGCAGGGCCTTTGGCCACGCGTGCGGCAATCAGCCCGAGCGCTTCGTCCAGCGTGATTTCTTCCGGCGTGATGTCCTTCGGCAGGGTGGCATTGGTGCTGCCGTGCTTCACATACGGCCCATAGCGGCCGCTGCGCACGGTGATGTCCTTGCCGTCTTCCGGGTGCGGGCCCAGGGTTTTCAGCACCGCGGCCGAATCGGCGCCGCGCGGTTCGCGCTCCATCGCCAGCACTTCGAGCGCACGCGGCAGGTCAATTTCATAGACGCTGTCGGTCTTGGGAATCGACTTGAACTTGCCGTCGTGCAGCAGATACGGCCCGAAGCGGCCGTTGTTGGCGATGATCGGCAGGCCGGTGACCGGATGGTGCCCGACTTCGCGCGGCAGCGAGAGGAATTTCAGCGCCAGTTCGAGCGTCGCGTTTTCCAGTGGAATCTCTTTTGGCCACGAGGCGCGGCGCGGCTTCGGCGCCTTCTTGTCTTCCGGCATTTCGCCGATCTGCACATAGGGGCCGAAACGGCCCGACAGCAGCTTCACGTCCAGACCGCTGGCCGGATCCTGGCCCAGGATGTTGTCACCCTCGGCGGTGGCGGCGTGCAGCGGCCGCGTGTAATCGCATTCCGGATAGCCTGAGCAGCCGATGAACAGCCCGCGCTTGCTGGCCTGCATGAACAGCGGCTTGCTGCACTTGGGGCAGGCCTCCAGAATCGGGCAGCCGCGCTCGACGCCCTGCTTGGCCTTCAGATCGCCGTCGAATTCGCTCCAGAACTCACCCAAGAGGCGCGTCCACACCCGCTTGCCGTTCGACACGTCGTCGAGCTTGTCCTCCAGCTTGGCGGTGAAGTCGTAATCGACGTAGTGGCCGAAGTGGCGGGTCAGGAAGCAGTTGACCAGGCGGCCGATGTCGGTCGGCTGGAAGCGTTTTTTCTCCAGCACCACGTACTCGCGGTCCTGCAGGGTGGTAATGATGCTGGCGTAGGTGGAGGGCCGGCCGATGCCGTATTCCTCCAGCGCCTTCACCAGGCTGGCTTCGGTGAAGCGCGGCGGCGGCTGGGTGAAGTGCTGCTCGCCGTAGAGCTTGTCGACCGGCAGGGTTTCGCCTTCGACGAGCGCAGGCAATTTGGATTCGCCTTCCTCGTCCTCGTCGTCTTGGTACACCGCCAGGAAGCCGGCGAAGGCCAGCGTCTGACCGGTGGCGCGGAAGGTGCCCTCGCCCACCGTGATGTCGGCGGCGACGGTATCGAACTGCGCCGGCGTCATCTGGCAGGAGACGGTGCGCTTCCAGATCAGCTCATAAAGCCGGGCTTGGTCGTGGGTCAGAAACGGCTTCACCGCCTCCGGCGTGCGCATCACCGAGGTCGGGCGCACCGCCTCGTGCGCTTCCTGCGCGTTCTTGGTCTTGGCCTTGTAGGCAATCGCGGCCGGCGGCAGGTAATCCTTGTCGAAGTTGGCGCCCACATATTTGCGGATGTCGGTGATCGCCTCCTGCGCCAGGTTGACCGAGTCGGTCCGCATGTAGGTGATGAGGCCGACCGGGCCTTCGCCGAGGTCGACGCCTTCGTACAGCTGCTGCGCGGTGCGCATGACGCGGTCGGTGGTCATGCCGAGCTGACGCACGCCGGCCTGCTGCAGGGTCGAGGTGGTGAAGGGGGCGCCGGGATGACGGGCGCGGCGCTTCTTTTCGATGCGCATGACGCGCGCATCTTTTCCTTCGAGCATCGCCAGCCATTCCTTGCTGCGCGCCTCGTGCTCGACCGTGAACTGCTCGATCTTTTCGCCCTTGAAGTGGGTGAGCTTGGCGATGAACGCCTGCGCGCCCTTGTGGCTGTCGAGGTGCAGGGTCCAGTATTCGCGCGGCACGAACGCTTCAATTTCCAGCTCGCGCTCGACGATCATGCGCAAGGCCGGCGACTGCACGCGGCCGGCGGAGAGACCGGGGCTGATCTTCTTCCACAAGAGCGGCGACAGGTTGAAGCCGACCAGATAGTCCAGCGCGCGCCGTGCCTGCTGGGCGTCGACCAGGTCGGTTGCGATCTCGCGCGGGTGGCGCACCGCATCCTGGACGGCGGATTCGGTGATCTCGTAAAAGGCCACCCGCTTCATCGGCGTCTTGACCTTGCGTTCCTTGAGGATTTCGCTGATGTGCCAGGAAATTGCCTCGCCTTCGCGGTCCGGGTCGGTTGCGAGCAGCACTTCGTCCGCTTTCTTGGCGGCCTTGACGATGGCTTCGACGTGCTTGGCGTTGCGCTCGATGATCTGATATTTCATGCTGAAATTTTCAGTATCGACCGCGCCGGTTTTCGGCTCCAGATCGCGCACGTGGCCATAGCTGGCGAGGATTTCGTAGTCGGCGCCGAGGTACTTTTTCAGCGTTTTGGACTTGGACGGCGATTCGACGATGACGAGTTTGGACATGATGGTTTTTTAATGTAGACGTCCTGGCTCATGGTTCAGCAGCATGTCTTCGAGGTGGGTGAAATGTTCGATCAGCCCGCGGCTCCACAGCACGATCAGCGTCATCCAGCGTACGTGCTCCGGCTCGATGTCTTCGCCGCCCAGCGCCATCAGTCCGGAAATCACCCATTCGCGCGATTCGGGGTCGAGCACGTGCGCGCTGACCAGATAGGCCAGTTCGCTGCGGCAGGCTTCGTTCAGGCGTTCGAGTTCTTCGGGCGCGTAATGACGGACATAGGCCAGGGCCAGGCGTTCATGGGTGGCGCTGCAGGAGAGGTTGGCGTACCAGTCGAGCGCGGCGTTGATGTCGGCTTCTTCGAAACCGGCAGCAAACAGGCGTTTTTCCAGCGCGTCGCGATCGGGCGCCAGTTCGGCCATGCGGAAGCTTTCGTAGAGGTAGACCAGGATGTCGAGCATAGTGTCAGTGGATTTTTTGGTAACGCCCGCCGGGCAAGGATGCAATACGCCCGTCCAGTTCAAGCGCCAACAGCTTCGCTGAAAGCGCATCCAGCGTCAACCCGGTTCTTTGGGCGAGCGCGTCGAGGGTGGCGGGTGCGCCATCCAGCGCGTCCAGCACCGGGTCGGGCAGGGTTTCCGGCAGAACCGGCGGTGCCAGCCGCTGCTGCCAGGCCAGTTCGTCGAGAATGTCGGCGGCGGACTCGACCAGCTTGGCGCCCTGCTTGATCAGCGCATGGCAGCCGCGCGCCAGCGGCGAATGGATCGAGCCCGGAATGGCGAATACGTCGCGCCCCTGCTCGGTGGCCACCCGTGCGGTGATGAGCGATCCGCTGTTGGGTGCGGCTTCGACCACCAGCACGCCGCGCGCGAGGCCGCTGATCAGCCGGTTGCGGCGCGGAAAATGGCCCGGCAGGGGCGCGGTTCCAAGCGCAAACTCCGACACGATCAGGCCTTTTTCTGCCAACTGGTGCGCCAGCGCCTTGTTGCGCGCGGGATAGATGCGGTCGAGCCCGGTTCCGATGATGGCGATGCTCGAACCGGCGCCTGCCAGCCCGCCGCGATGCGCTGCCGCGTCGATGCCGAGCGCCAGCCCGCTGACGATGGTCAGCCCGGCGTCGGACAGCGCCTGGGCAAACGCCTCGGCATCGCGCACGCCCTGCGGGGTTGCGTTGCGACTGCCGACGATGCCGAAACCGGGCCGGCTCAACAGTTCCCGCCGGCCCTTGCAATACAGGATGGCGGGTGGATCGGCGATTTCCAGCAGGGTTTTCGGGTAGTCCCCGTCCGCCAGCGTCATCAGGCTGTTGCCGGGTTGTCCGAGCCAGGCGTGCGCCGCCTCAAGTTGAGCGGGATCCGGGTCGGCCAGGAGCGCGTCGCACTGGGCCCTGGAAAGGTGGGCCGTCAGCGCGCTACGGCCGGATGCCAAAACGGCCTCCGGGGAACCGAAGGCCGTTAGCAGGCGGATCAGGCTGGTGTTGCCGACCCCCGGGGCGAGGGCCAGGCGCAGCCAGGCGTCAGGCACGCTCGACGCGTTTTTCGCGGGCAGGCATGTTCAGGGGTTCTTTACCGTGTCGAGCAGGTAGACCGGCCCATCTGAATCCATGATGAGCGCATACGACACGCGGTCGAACACGCGGTACACCATCACCAGGCCGCTGCGGGCGTCGGGCAGCTTGACGGCGTTCTCGCTGCGGGTGGTGAGACAGGTGCTGCGGAAGGTGTTGCGCACATCGGCGGCCTGGTTGTAGGTCACCTTGCTGTTTTGCTTCAGGCAGCGCACGTCGTTGTAGAGCCAGGCCCCCCCGTTCGGAACGCCGGCAACTTTTTCATTGACCCAGGTCATGCGGTCCTTCTCATCGCGGGTGAGCGTCACGGCCTGCCCTTCGCGGAACACGGCCAGCACGTGACCGGCTTCAAGGCCATCGCGGCTGCCCCGGTTGATGACCACGGTCTGGTAGCGGCCGCTGTCGGACATGCCGCCGTAAGCGGAAATGATGCGCCCGCTCACCTGGCCTTCCGGTGCGTGCGGCATGTATTCGAAGGCCGAGCTGTCGGCCGCTTCCACCAGCTTGTCCCGGGGCAGGATTTCCTGCGCCGACTGCGTGATGCGGATTTTCTGCGGCGCGCCTTCCACCAGGGTGCGCGCATCCCCCAGATATTCGACTTCGTAGCCCAGCACCTCGCCGGTTTCCGGGTCAGTCAATGCCTTGCCGGGACGCAGCACGTTCCAGTTGCGCACACCATCCTTGCCGCCGGTGGCAAACGCCTCGTCACCCGCGCCCAGCACCACGCGTTCGGCGTTGGTGCCCAGAATGTAGGGCGCGTCGTCGAGCGCGCCCAGGGGGACGACGCGCGGTTGCGACAGGAAGGGGTGGATCACCCGAATGGGAATGGCCGGAATGGCATCGCTGCTGATTTCGGTCATGCGGGCGCCGGGCGACAGCTTGACGGTCTGCATGCCGTTCTGGCCGCCCCTGACCAGCGATAGCCGCGGCTCCTTGCCGCTGCGGTCGAGCACGATCAGGTCGCCGGGGTAGATCCAGTGCGGGTTCTTGATCTCCTCGCGGTTCAGGTTCCAGATCTGCGGCCAGCGCCACGGGTCCTTGAGGAAACGACCGGAGATGTCCCATAGGGTATCGCCCTTGACCACGACATAGGTGTCGGGGGCGTTTTCCTGCAATTTAAGGGTATCGGCCAGCGCGGGTGTGGCCAGCAGCAGTGCAAGAGAAACAACGAGATGACGCACGGGGGAACCCTCCATTTAGACCTTGTCTAATTCCGCATTGAAAATATACTGTGCGCTTAGCTTACGGCTATCCGTTGCCTTATATTTAGGGTGATGCGCAAGTGGATGCAGATTTTGCATCAAAGTGTGCGCCTAGTTCCTTCATTCGTAAACATTTTATGGCCAAGCTTGAAATTTTGCATTACCCCGATGCACGCCTGCACACCGTCGCCAAGCCGGTTGCCGCGGTCGACGCACGCCTCCGCAAACTGGTCGACGACATGGCCGAGACCATGTACGCCGCCCCCGGCATCGGGCTGGCTGCGACCCAGGTCAATGTCCACGAGCGCGTCGTCGTCATCGATATTTCCGAAACCCATGACGCGCTGCAGGTGTTCATCAATCCCGAGATCATCGCCCAGTCGGGCCGCGAGGAAAGCGAGGAAGGGTGCCTGTCGGTGCCTGGCGTGTTCGACCGGGTGACCCGCGCCGAGCGCGTCACCGTGCGCGCGCTCGACCGCGACGGCAAGTCGTTCGAACGGCAGGCCGAGGGCCTGCTGGCGGTGTGCATCCAGCACGAAATGGATCACTTGATGGGCAAGGTCTTCGTCGACTACCTGTCCAACCTCAAACGCAACCGCATCAAGGCCAGACTGTTGAAGCAGGCGCGCGAACACCGGCCCGACGCCGCGCCTGTGCGCGCATCGCTCTGAGCCGGCCCGTGCGCATCCTTTTCGCCGGCACCCCGCCGTTTGCGGCGGCCGCCCTCGAGGCCCTGGCGGATGCCGGGCACGACATTCCCCTGGTGCTGACCCAGCCCGACCGCCCGGCCGGGCGCGGCATGAAGCTCACTTCCAGCGCGGTCAAGCAGGCGGCGCTGGCGCGCGGGCTGCCGGTGTACCAGCCCGCCAGCCTGAAAACGCACGAGGCCCAGGCCGAGTTGCGCGCGGCAGATGCCGATGTCATGGTGGTCGCCGCCTATGGCCTGATCCTGCCGCAAGCGGTGCTGGACCTGCCGCGCTTCGGCTGCCTCAACATCCACGCTTCGCTCCTGCCGCGCTGGCGCGGCGCCGCACCGATCCAGCGCGCGATCCTGGCGGGCGATCATGAGACCGGCATCACCATCATGCAGATGGACGCCGGCCTCGACACCGGCGCGATGCTGGCGAAAACGGTCGTGCTGATCCTCGATGTCGACACCGCGGCCAGCCTGCACGACACCCTGGCGGCGGCTGGCGCTCGCGCAATCGTGGAGGCACTGGAACACTATTCCACGCTGGTGCCGCAGGCGCAGGACGACAGCCGGGCCACCTATGCCGCCAAGCTCAGCAAGGAGGAAGCGCGGCTGGACTGGAACCAGCCCGCTGATGTTCTTGCGCGCGCGGTGCGTGCCTACAACCCGGCGCCCGGCGCGTGGACACTGCTGGACGGTGCGCCGCTGAAAATCTGGGCGGCCCAAGCCGTTGCCGGCGCGGGTAATCCGGGCGAGGTGCTGCGGGCCGAGGCGGAGCAACTGGTCGTCGCCTGCGGTGACGGCGCGCTGGCCTTGCAGGAAATCCAGCCCGCGGGAAGCAAACGGATGTCCGCCGCGGCGTTTCTCGCCGGCCGGCCGCTGCCGCCCGGAACCCATTTCGGCGCGTGAAACAGGCGCGCGCCCTGCTATCATCCGCCGCTCATCGCAGCGGCTGGAATCCCATGAAACAATCGATTAACCAGGGCGTGTCCCACCATGCGTAATCTGCAAAAACTGGCTGCCGGCGCGCTCGAAGAAGTGCTCGCCGGCGCGGCGCTGCACCAGGTATTGCCGCGGTGCCTGCAGCAGCTGCAAACCCCCGGCGAGCGCGGCGCCCTGCAGGACATCGTGTACGGCAGCCTGCGCCAGCTGGGGCGCCTGGATGCCTGGCTGGACGCGTTGCTGGAACGCCCGCTGACCGATCCCGAACTGGGCTGGCTGCTTCGCGTGGCGATCTATCAGCTGGCCTACACCCGTGCGCCTGCGCATGCCGTGGTGCACAACGCCGTCAGCGCGGCCGGCGAGGGCTGGCGCCGCGGGCTGGCCAACGCGGTGCTGCGCAACTTTCAGCGGCGCCGAGCCGAGCTGGAAAAGATCGCCGACGAACTGCCGTCCGCGCGCTGGTCGCACCCCGACTGGTGGATCGCCAAACTGCAGAGCGAGCATCCGGCGCACTGGCAGGCCATCCTTGAAGCCAGCCTCCTGCACCCGCCCTTTACCCTGCGCGTCAATGGACGTCGCGGTGGCGTCGCGGGCTATCTGCAGCGTCTTGACGAGGCCGGGCTGCCGGCGCATCAAACCGGGCCGGATGCGGTCACCCTCGACAAGGCCGTGCCGGTATTCACGCTGCCCGGCTTCGATGCGGGCGACGTCTCGGTGCAGGACGCCGGCGCGCAGTGGGCGGCGCGCCTGCTCGACGCGCAGCCGGGCGAGCGGGTGCTCGATGCCTGCGCCGCGCCCGGCGGCAAGACGGGCCACATTCTGGAGCGCGCCGATGTCGAGCTGGTCGCGATCGACGTCGACGCCGCGCGACTGGCGCGGGTTCAGGAAAACCTCGACCGGCTGCAACTGAAAGCGACCCTGGTCGAAGGCGACGCCGCGCAGCCCGATGCCTGGTGGGACGGCCGGCCGTTCGACCGCATCCTGGCCGACGTGCCGTGCAGCGCGTCCGGCGTGGTGCGCCGCAATCCCGACATCAAGTGGCTGCGCCGTCCCGAAGACATCGCTCAATTTGCGGCCCAGCAAGCCGTTATGCTGGAGGCGCTCTGGCGACTGCTGGCCCCGGGTGGTACATTGCTTTACGCCACCTGCTCGATATTCCATGAAGAAAACGAGGGGCAAGTGCAGGCGTTCCTGGCGCGCCATGCCGCGGACGCCGAACGCTGCCCGCTTCCTGAACCTTTGTCCGACGGGCCCCTGCTGCCTGCAGCCGAACATGACGGTTTCTATTACGCCCTGCTGCGCAAGATCTGACCCGGCGTTTCGCTGGCTGGCTGCCCTGTTGCTGGGCTGCTGGCTGGCGGTCGCGGGCAGCGCGCTGGCCAACGGCAAAAGCCTGGTCAGGCAGGCCACCATCCAGGCCGTGCCGCAAGGCTATGCGCTGGATGCGGAGATCGATATTGTCCTCAATCGCACGCTGGAAGACGCGCTCAGCAAGGGCATCAACCTGTACTTCGTGCTGGAACTCGAGCTGACCCGCCCGCGCAACTGGTGGTTCGACGAAGGCATTGCCGAGCCGGTGCGCAGGATGCGGATCTATTACCACCTGCTGCTGCGGCGCTACGTCGTCGAAACGGGCTACATCACGAAGACCGCCGCCACGCTGGGCGAGGCCCTGGCCTTGCTGGGGCGGGTGGAGGGCTGGCAGGTGCTGGAGCGCGGCGCGCTGAATACCGGGCAGCGCTACGACGCGCGCCTGCGCCTGCGTCTTGATACCGCTCAATTGCCGAAACCGCTTTCCATCGGCGCGGTCTCCGGCGACAAGTGGGAGGCGGCCACCCCATGGTACGGCTGGTCGTTTGACGCCCCTGCTGCGCCGGCCTCCTCGCTGCCATTGCCCTGATGCGCAGTCTGATCGCTGCAGCTCTCATTCTGGGAATCGTGCTGCTGTCGCTGCTGTTCTATGCCAGCAGCGACAGCAGTGCTTTTTCCGACACCCTGCCCACCCTGTTCGTCGGCGGTGGCGTACTCGGAGTGGCCTTGCTGGTGCTGCTGGGCTGGCGCTTGTGGTGGCTGCAAAAGCGCATCCGCCGCGGCGTCTTCGGCGCCAAGCTCACGCTCAAGCTGCTGCTGATGTTTGGCGTCGTCGCCATGCTGCCCGGGCTGGTGGTGTACGGCGCGTCGGTATTCTTTCTCAACCGTTCGATCGAAACCTGGTTCGACGTGCGGGTCGACAACGCGCTGGCCTCCGGCGTCAACCTCGGCCAGGCGGCGCTCGACGACCTGCTGCGCGAGCTGGACAAAAAAGCCCAGCGCATGGCCTTGTCGCTGTCGGACGAAGGCATCGGGTCGACCATCACCAGCCTGTCCACCCTGCGCGAACAAAGCGCGGTGCAGGAACTGACCCTGTTCGACGAGCGTGGCGGTCTGATTGCCCATGTCAGCGGCGAACGCGGCACCCTGCTGCCGGTGCTGCCCGAGCGCAGCGTGCTGTGGCAGGTGCGGCAGCAGCAGCCCTATAGCCGCATCGAGGAAGTGGCCGAGCGCGGGCTGATCATGCGCGTCATCGTGCCGGTCTATACGGGTGCGCTGACCAGCGAAACGCGCGTGCTGCAGCTGGTGCAGCCGGTGCCCGCCAGCCTGGCGCGCGACGCGCAAGCGGTGCAACTGGCGTACCAGGAATACCAGCAGATCGCGGTGTCGCGGCAGGGGTTGAAGCGCATCTACGGCCTGGCGCTCACCCTGACCCTGATGCTGGCCCTGCTGATGACGATGGTCATTGCCTATCTGCTGTCGGAACGGCTGGGCGCGCCGCTGCGCACCCTGGCCCGCGGCACCCGCGCGGTGGCCAAGGGAGATTTTTCGCAGATGCCTTCGGTGAAAAGCCGCGACGAACTGGGCGTGCTGATCCAGTCGTTCAACCGCATGACCCGCCAGCTGTCGGACGCGCGCGAACAGGCCGCGCTGAACCACCAGGAAACCGAACAGGCCAAGGCCTTCCTCGAGCGTGTGCTGGCCAACCTGTCGTCCGGCGTGGTGGTGCTGGATGATGCGCTGCGGGTGCGTACCATGAACGAGGCGGCAGCCCAGATTCTGGGGGTGGACGCCGCGGTGCTGGACGCCCAGCCGCTCACCGGACTGGGCCAGCCCGGCGAAGCCTTGCATGATTTCGGGACGAAGCTTGCGGCGCGCTTTGCCGAGCACGAAGGCGAATGGCAGGAGCAGATCGACTATGCCGGCCCGGGCGGCAGCCAGTCGCTGCTGCTGCGCGGCACCCGCCTGCCGCCCGGCGTCGAGCGCGGCTATGTGCTGGTGTTCGACGACGTCACCATGCTGATCAATGCCGAGCGCAACGCCGCATGGAGCGAGGTGGCGCGCAGGCTTGCGCACGAGATCAAGAACCCGCTCACGCCGATCCAGCTGTCGGCCGAGCGGATTGCGCGCAAACTGGATGGCAGGCTGGAAGCGGCCGATGCCGAGTTCCTGGCGCGCGCCACGCAAACCATCATCAATCAGGTTGCCGCCATGAAAAGCATGGTGGATGCGTTTGCCGGCTATGCGCGGATGCCGCGCGCCAAGCTTGAAGCGCTCGATCTGAATGCGCTGGTGGGGGAAGTGCTCGCGCTGTACGACGCCAAAGCGCTTGGACTTCGCCTCAACCTCGATGCCGATCTGCCGCGCATCGCAGGCGACTCCACATTATTGCGTCAGGTGATACATAATCTGTTGCAAAATGCGCAGGATGCACTGGCCGGCCACTCCGCACCGAGTATCGAGGTGAGCACGCGCATCAACAACCATGCAGTTTGTTTGACCGTAACGGACAATGGAGCCGGATTTCCGGAACACTTGATGACGCGGCTGTTTGAGCCCTATGCAACAACCAAGGCCAAGGGAACGGGGCTGGGCCTGGCCATCGTCAAAAAAATCGTTGAAGAGCATCACGGCAAAATCCAGATCGAAAATCTTAAATCAGGCGGTGCCGCCATCCGCATTGCACTGCCTGTTTTTGCAGCATCCGGGGGGCAGGTGTGAGCGGGCATATTCTCGTCGTCGATGACGAAGTGGGCATTCGTGAGTTGTTGTCGGAAATTCTTACCGATGAGGGCTACGACGTGCATCTGGCGGAGAACGCCGAGGCGGCGCGCGCTTTCCGCATCCAGCAGCGTCCGGACCTGGTGCTGCTCGACATCTGGATGCCCGATACCGATGGCGTGACGCTGCTGAAGGAATGGGCGGGCGGTGGCCAGCTCACCATGCCGGTGGTGATGATGTCCGGTCACGGCACCATCGATACCGCGGTCGAGGCCACCAAACTGGGTGCCGCCGATTTTCTGGAAAAGCCGGTCTCGCTGGCCAAGCTGATCGACACCGTCAGCAAGGCGATCAAGCGAGGCGTGGCTTTGCCGCGGCGCAGCCCGAGCATGGATTTGTCAGCGCTCGGGCGCAGTCCTTTGATCCTCGAACTGAAGAAACGCCTCACCCAGATCGCCGGCAACACCGCACCGGTGATGCTGCTCGGCGAGCCCGGCAGCGGCTTCGAGATTTGCGCACATTTCCTGCATCAGTCCGCCAGCCCCTGGATCGAGATCAAGGACCGCGCGCGCCTGGTGTCCGATCCGCTGAGCTTTGTCGAAGCGCTCGGCAATGGCACCCTGTATCTGCCCGACGCCTGCGAACTGGGCCGTCTGGAGCAGAAGGGCCTGGGACTCCTGCTGGACCGCATCGAAGGCAGCGGCGCACGCCTGGTGAGCGCCGCCAGCCGAAGCCTCGATGCCATGGTGGCCGCGGGCGAATTCGACAGCCGCCTGTATTACCGTCTGTCCAGCCTGGCCATCCAGGTGCCGCCCCTGCGCGAGCATCGCGAAGACGTGCCCGAGATCGCCAATGTCATGCTTGCGCAACTGCTTGAGGCGGGCGTTTGCCCGGTGCGGCGGCTGACCACGCCGGCATTGAACCAGCTACGCAACTTCGACTGGCCGGGCAACCTGCCGCAACTCAGCAACGTGGTGCGTACGCTGGCGGTCACCGCGCTGTCGGGCGAAATCGATGCTGCCGATGTCAACCGTGTGCTTGCCCCGATGAAACAGGCCGCACCCGCCGTGGCACATGGCATCCCGCTCGACATCCCGCTGCGCGAGGCGCGCGACGCCTTCGAGCGCATGTATTTCGAGTACCTGATCCAGAAGGAAGGCGGCAGCATGACGCGGGTCGCCGACAAGTCGGGGCTGGAACGCACCCACCTCTATCGCAAGCTCAAACAACTGAATATTCGGCATGGGCGACGTCTCGACGAAGATTTGTAAGCCTAGGGAACGCACTTGAAGATCATCATCCTTGGTGCCGGCCAGGTCGGCGGCAATCTGGCCGAAAGCCTGGTCGCGGAGAACAACGACATCACCGTTGTCGACCTCGATACGTCCCGGCTGGCTTTGTTGCAGGACCGCTTCGATCTGCGTACCGTGCGTGGCCATGCAGCGCACCCTTCGGTGTTGAAGCAGGCTGGCGCCGATGATGCCGACATGCTGGTCGCGGTCACCCAGAGCGACGAGACCAATCTGGTGGCATGTCGTCTCGCTGCCACCCTGTTTAATGTGCCCACCCGCATCGCGCGTATCCGCTCCAATGATTTTCTGGGGCTGGAGGCCGGCTTTCTGGCCGAGCATTTCGGCGTCAATGACGTCATCAGCCCCGAGCAGGAGGTGACCGACACCCTGCGGCGCCTGATCGAACACCCCGAAGCCCTGCAGGTGCTCGACTTCGCCGACGGCAAGGTGCGCCTGGTGGCAGTGCGCGCCTATCACGGCGGCCCGCTGGTGGGACATGAGTTGCAGGACATCAAGCGCCACATGCCGGATCTGGAATGCCGCATCCCGGCGATCTACCGGCGCGACCGCGGCATCGTGCCCAAGGGCATCACGGTGATCGAGCCGGGCGACGAGGTGTTCTTTCTGGCACGCAAGCAGGACATTCCCTCGGTGATGCGCGAGTTGCGCCGCATGGAACGCCCCGTCAAGCGGGTCATGATTGCCGGCGGCGGCAATATCGGGCGGCGGCTGGCGGCACGGATCGAACGCGATTACGACGTCAAGGTCATCGATCACAACAAGACCGTCAGCAACCTGCTGGCCGAACAGCTTCACCACACACTGGTATTGCAGGGCGACGCCACCGACGAGGAGTTGCTCGATCAGGAAAATGTCGCCGCCATGGACGTGTTCTGCGCGCTCACCAACGATGACGAAGACAACATCATGTCCGCGCTGCTGGCCAAGCGGATGGGCGCGCACCGCGTGATCGCGCTGATCAACCGCTCGGCCTATGTCGACCTGGTGCAGGGCGGCGAAATCGACATCGCCATCTCGCCGGCGCAGGCCACGGTCGGGCCGCTGCTGTCCAAGATCCGCCGCGGCGACATGGTGGCGGTGCATTCGCTTCGCCGCGGCGCGGCCGAGGTGCTGGAGGTGGCGGTGCATGGCGACGCCAAGACCTCCCGCGTCGTCGGCCGGCGTATCGATGAGATCGACCTGCCGGAAGGCGCGACGATCGCTGCGATCATCCGCAACAACGATGTCATCATCGCCCACCATGACACCCTGATCCAGGCGGAGGATCACCTCATTCTGTTCGCGCTCAACAAGCGCATCATTCCCAAGGTGGAAAAACTGCTCCAGGTCGGTTTTGGTTTCTTTTGATGTCCCGCATTGCCCCCGTTCTCAACGTGTTGTCCAAGGTGGTCATGCTTTTCTCGATCACCTTTCTGCTGCCGCTGAGCCTGTCCTGGATATTCGACGACGGCGCGCAGCGCGCCTACGATGAAGCCATCGTCATCACGTTTGCAGCGGGCGCGCTCACGTGGCTCTTCACCCGGAAATCGCAGCGCGAACTGCAGACCCGCGACGGCTTCCTGCTGGTGCTGCTGGTATGGACCGCCCTGCCGGCCTTTGCCACCCTCCCCCTGCTGATCTTCATGCCGGACCTCTCGTTCACCGATGCCTATTTCGAAACGGTATCGGGCATCACCACGACGGGCTCCACGATTCTTTCCGGCCTGGATACGCTGCCCCTTTCCATCAACCTGTGGCGCGGTCTGCTGGTGTGGTTGGGCGGCATGGGGCTGATCGTGCTGGCGGTCGCCATCCTGCCGCTGCTGGGCGTCGGCGGGATGCAGATCTACAAGGCCGAAACCCCGGGGCCGATGAAGGACACCAAGCTCACCCCGCGCATTACCGAAACCGCCAAGGGCCTGTACCTGATCTATGTCGGCATCTCGGTCGCGTGCGGTCTTTCGTTCTGGCTGGCCGGGATGACGCCGTTCGACGCCGTCATGCATACCTTTTCGACGATGGGGCTGGGCGGGTTTTCCTCGCACGATGCGAGTTTCGGTTACTGGAACTCGCCCGCCATCGAAGCGGTGACGGTCGTGTTCATGCTGGTGGCCGGGATCAATTTTTCCACGCACTTCCTGGCGTGGCGGCAGCGTGGGGCGACCGCCTATCGGCATGATCCGGAGGTGCGCTGGTTTCTCACCGCCACCCTCGGCAGCGCGCTGATGATCGCGGTTTATCTGACCGCCATGCATGTCTATCCCGATTTTTTTCAGGCGCTGCGCTTTGCCCTGTTCAATACGGTTTCGATCGCCACGACAACCGGGTTTGCCAACACCGACTTCAATCAGTGGCCTTTTTTTGCACCCCTGTGGATGCTGTTTCTGTCCTGCTTTGCCTCCTGCTCGGGCAGTACAGGCGGCGGCATGAAAATGGTGCGCGCCCAACTGCTGTTCAGACAGGGGAAGCGTGAACTGACCCGTCTCGTTCATCCGGCAGCACGGCTGCCGGTCAAGCTGGCCGGGCAGGTGGTGCCCAATAATGTCATCTATGCCGTGCTGGCCTTTGCCTTCCTGTATGTGTTCGCCATCATCATCATGACACTGCTCATGACCGCCAGCGGGCTGGAATTCATTACGGCGTTTTCCGCGGTGATCGCATCGATCAACAACACGGGACCCGGACTGAATCAGGTGGGCCCCGCTACCACCTACGCCATCCTCACCGATTTCCAGACCTGGATCTGCACCATTGCCATGCTGCTGGGACGGCTGGAGTTGCTGACCGTTCTGGTGGTCTTCACCCGGGCCTTCTGGCGTGCCTGAGCCTTTGGAAAACTTTCTTGCCATGCTCGCCAGCGGCCGCGACAACGCGCTGCTGCGCTTCTCGCTCGGCAACGAATACCTCAAGCAGGGCGATGCGGCAAAAGCCGCCGAGCACCTGCGCCGCGCGGTCGAGCACGACCCCAAGTATTCCGCCGCCTGGAAGCTGCTCGGCAAGGCGCTCACCGATACCGAGGCCTGGACCGACGCGCTGGCGGCCTACCGGCAGGGCATCGCCGTGGCCGAAGCGCGCGGCGACAAGCAGGCGGCCAAGGAAATGGGCGTATTCGCCCGCCGCATCCAGAAACAGCTTGGGTTAGAATCCGACGACTGAATATTTGAAGGAGCAGCAAATGACGCGGATGGTGAATTGTGTGAAGCTCGGGCGCGAAGCCGAAGGCCTGGCCTTCCAGCCGGTGCCGGGCGATCTGGGCAAGAAGATTTTCGAGAACGTGTCGAAGGAAGCCTGGAGCGGCTGGCAGCGCCACCAGACCATGCTGATCAACGAAAACCGCCTCAACCTGGCCGACCCGCAGGCGCGCAGCTATCTGATGGAGCAGATGGAGCGTTATTTCTTCGGCGGCGGCAATGTCGATGCCGCAGCTGGCTACGTTCCGCCCGCCAAGTAGTGCGTGGTTGTTGACGCTTCAGCGGCTTTACAACCACGGCCTACCCCTTGCGGGTAAACCGGCCGGCCACAAACAAAACGGGCTCCCAGCGGGAGCCCGTTTTCATTCGTGCCGCTGAAAATCACATCACTTCTTTTTCGATCTCTTCCAGCGAGGTGTGGCGCACGTCCTTGCCCTTCACCATGTAGACCACGTATTCCGACATGTTCTTGGCGTGGTCGCCCATGCGCTCGATCGCCTTGGTGACGAACAGG
>Ga0299912_10001378_pt1 | contig 19625 bp, 18 predicted proteins | sample RVTome_2_FD_207667 | JGI IMG/M metagenome (GOLD analysis project Ga0299912, IMG submission 207667) | Soil microbial communities from uranium-contaminated site in the Upper Colorado River Basin, Wyoming, United States - RVT95D214 (version 2) ... | reverse complement strand
ACCAGCTCCGTCGCGATCCGCAGGAGGCGTACAACGCAGCCGAGAAATACCCCGACATCGCGCGCGATCTGGGAAACCGCCTCGATGCCTGGCGCACCGTGCTTCGGGAGAACCCGCGCGGCTGGCGCTGAGGGGATCGGAATTACCTCTCGATCTCCACCGAGTCCGAGCCCTCGCGAAGCCACATCACGGGCCTGTACTCGCGCGGCACCATCCCGTCCTGCCTGAAGGCCGGCCAGCCGAGGACCAGCGTGGCGATCACCCGCCAATTCGGCGCGAGCGGGATCTTCTCCGCGATGGCCGGGACCCCGGAAACCAGGAACCCGTTCCAGCAGGCCCGGATGCCCAGCGAGTTGGCCACCAGATTCATGTTCTCGCCGCAGATTCCGATGTTCAACTCCGGACCCGAGATGGCGCGCACGTCGCCGGCCAACAGGATCACGCAGGGTGCGTTCAGCGAAGCGAGCATCTCCCTCCGGACGATCGTGCCGACTCCTCCCCAAAGAGCCCGCGGCTCGAACGCATAGGGCGTGGTTTCCGCGATGGGCGCGATGCTCATGACGCGCTCGTCGTCCTTGTAGGTGGCCCAAAGGCCGTTCATCAGGGCCCAGACGGCTTCGTCCATCTTCCTGATCAAAGCCCGATCGGTGATGACGATGAACTGCCAGGGCTGACAATTCCCGGCGCTCGGGGCGAATCGACCCGCCTCGAGGACGCGCCGGATGAGATGGTCGGGAACCGGCTCGTCCCTGAAGTTCCTGACGCTCCGCCTTTCGAGTACGGCGCGCTCGATGAGGTTCCACTCGTCGAGGTTTCCCTCCTTGTCCCTGGGCGGAAGCGGCATCTTGACCGGCAGAGGATGCGGCTCCGTGGCCCAGAACCCGCCCGTCACGCGGTAGGTCTCGACGATCGAGATCGCGTCCGTCGGGCACGCCACCATGCAGTTGCAGCAGCTGAAGCAGATGTAATCGCCCCTGAGCGCAGGATGCCCGTCCTCCATCATCTCCCAGCACTTGAAGGGGCAGTTGTCCACGCACAGCCCACAGCGGGTGCAGCGGCTGGCATCCACCTTCATGACTCCGCTGTGGACTTCCTTGGGCCGCACGATGTCCTTCAACTGATCCAGATCCATGGCATCTTCCCTTGGGCTAGAACCGAACCGAGGGGAACAGGAACGAAGAGGCGCTCCCCAGCGTCCGGTCACGCAGGAAGGGTAGACTCCCGTGGGGTAGTGGGCAAAGCGGAGGAGCTCGCCAGCGTCATGGCCGAGGCGCGCGAAGCTCCACGGCGGCAAGCGGGTACCCGACACCAGTTCGAGTTGGGTGAGCAGATCGCCGCTGATGCGCGCACAGCCGGACGCTCCTCCACGCGTTCGGCTAGCGGAGCGCGGAGACCGCGGTTCGGGCCGCGGCGCGGCCGCGCTGGCGGAGCAGGCGCAGGCCGTGCGCGCCATCCCTCCACAGCCGCAGCAGCCGCCTGCGGGCCCGGCGCCCCGACCGCGCGAGACGCTCGCGGCGAAGCATCTCGCCTGCGGAGAATCCCAGCAAGCGGAAGATCACGCGGTAGCCGGCGCGCGACTCCGAGAGGAGGTGTCGCTTCGCGAGGTCGATGCCGCGAGCCTCCTTCAAGAGCTCTCTCGCCGCGCTCGGGTCGGTCCGTCGGGTGTCCCGCGCCAGACGCAGGAAGCGCGCGCCCGCCGCGCGCCGGCGCGCCTCGCCGAACTCGCCCCGAGAGTCGAGCCAGCGGCAGGAGGCCGCGATGTTCTCGGCGGCGCCGCGACGTGCGCCGACCATGTCGGTGCGCCAGACGCTGGTCGGGCTCTCGAACTTGAGGCAGGCCGGCGCATCCTGCATCGCCACCAGCGCGCCGTCGCGGAGCATCCGGGCCATCAGCTCGTACTCCTGACTGCTGCGCCGCCCGATCTCCCAGCCCCCCGCCCGCAGCACGGCGGCGCGCCGGAAGAGGTTGGCGCTGGTCACGCCGAGCCGGGACTGGAGCCAGCAGCACCAGGGGTCGCCGCCCTCCGGCGCGTGGCGGAGGCGTCCTCGCTCGTCGACGCAGGGGGCCACGACCAGGTCCGCGCCGCATGCCTCTCCGGCAGCGACCTGCCGTTCGAGCGCGCCCGGCAGCAGCACGTCGTCCGCGTCGAGGAACTTGAGCCACTCGCCGCGGGAGAGCTCCAGCAGGCGGTTGCGCACGGCCGCCGTGCCGCGGCGCGCCGCGCGCTCGAAGCGGATCCGGTCCGCGAACGCGGCGAGCAGGCTCCCGACGCCGTCGCTGGAGCCGTCGTCCACCACCACGACCTCGCGGCTCGGGTGCTCCTCGATGAGCGCCGACTCGATCGCCCGCGCGAGCGTGTGCGCGGAATCGCGCACGGGAATCAGCACGGAGACCGTCGGTGCGGCGCCCGCCGCGTCGAGGCGGCGCTGACGGTTCGCGTGGGGGAACGGGCACCCCGGCACGGGCAGCTCCAGGAAGGCGCAGAGCTTCTCCCAGCCGTCGCCGGCCTCGAGGTCCATCACCAGGAGGCTCGACCGTCCCTGGAAGTACTCGCGCACGCTCGCTTCGTACCGCGCGGCGGCGGCGCAGAACTCCGCCTCCGTGAGCTCGCTCGCGCCGAGGTGGCGGAGGTACGTCTTGCGCATCTGGGTCTTGAGCTCGAGCCAGCTCTGAACCGAGTTCCACCAGCGCGCCTTGTCGCGCACCGTGAGGACGAAGCGGCTCCCCGGGAACTCGGCGTCGAGGTGACGATAGATCTCAGCGACGTTCCACGGTCGGTCCTCGAAGGAGACGAAGTCGCGGGCGTAGTCGAGGGCCGGCCGATAGTCTCCTTCCTCCATGATGGCTCGGGCCAGCCCCCTCGCGGCCGGATCGCGATTGGAAGGCGCGGCGATCGGCACCAGGCCCAGCATCTGGAAGGCCTGGCCGAGTGACGAGGTGCCGGTCTTGTTCAGGCCGATGCAGAAGGTCTTGCGCCGCTCGGATGGACGAAGCTCGGGCTCGGTGTCTCCGCCGCAGGAAGACGAGGGGGCGGCGTCCTCGGTGAGCTCGCCGATCGCGATCCCGGACTCTCCGGCCACCGCCCAGAGCAGACAGGTCCGGCCGTCCGCATCGACGAGGACACCGGGATCGCGGAGGCCGTGCAGGGGCTCGCGCGCGATCCCCGGCGTCGAGTGCACGAGGGGTCGCTCGGCTCCCTCCCAGGGATGCTCCGGCGCCAGCACCTCCTCGGGCGGCTCGGCCCGCCACTCCCGCCAGTCCTGCCCGAGAGGGACGCGGGAGCGGAGGATGCGCTCCGGCCGATCCCAGATGCGGCTGTAGTAGACCCAGAGCGCATCGCGAAGGACCTGCACCGCGTGGTGTCGAGGACGCCGAGGCGCCAGATGCTGCGCGCGAGGATCGTCGAAGAAGAGGTTGGGGCCGAGTTCGAAATGCTCGAGCCCGTCGGTCGCGCGCCACAGGCGGCCACCCTGCTCGAGCGCATACCACCGGGCCGCGTAGCGGAACACGCGCCAGTACGGCCCGCCCAAGATGTCGGTGCGCAGCTCGAATCGCAGGCCGTCGCGCGAGACCGCGCCGAACGTGCCCTGGCTGTTCTCGCCGGTGCGCCCGTGCGCGAAGAGCCGGATCTCGCGCCGCTCGTCGTCGACCACGGCGTCCGGAGAGGCGACGTGCCCCACGATGCATGCAACGTCGCCGACGCCGAGCACGCCGCCCGGGTGGAGGTGCCACGGCCCTTCCAGCGCGTCGGCGACCGCCAGGCGGATGGCGTCGCCGTGATGGTGTGCGAAGTACAGGTAGTAGCGGCCGAGCGGCCGCTCCAGCCAGGAAGGGACGCGGATCAGCGACGGACCGCACAGGCTGCGACCGGCCTCCCCGGCCAGGAGCTCCGGTCGGAGGATGGGATTCCCGGGAAGCCGGCGGACCCGCGCCCGGCCCGCGCGCGGACCCCGCGCGACGGACGGAAGCTCCGCGGTGGAAAGAAGCATCATAGGCGGGGCTCCCCAGCGTTCGACAGCGCGGGAACATTAGACTCCCGTGGGGGGGGTGGGCAAAATGGATCGCCCCCCCGCATCACGGCCGAGGCGCGCGAAGCTCTACCACGTCAAGTAGGCCGGTCGGTGTCTCCCCCATATGGGTTAAATCCGTATGGGTTAGGAAAAGAAATACTGAAAAGAAGTACAGGGTTTCCTCTCGACACAGAGACAGGTTGGATCCGATCCCCCAGGGCAGCGCGGAACCGGTTCCCAAGTCATTGAAAATGCAGTGGAATTGGAAAAAGACCCAGGGCCCCTGATGCGGCGCTGCCTTAGGCATGGCAGTTGCATTCCCCTGAGCAGGCCTGTTCGGCTCATTGGGAAGGGAAAGCAATGCGGCTTCGAACACTGTTCACCGGGCTCTCGGCGGGGGTACTTTGGCTGGGACTCGCGGCGCTCCTGGTCGCGGGGGCGGCGAATGCCGCGTCGATCTCGTACTACCTGAATCAGACCAACACGACCTTCCTTCCCGATGGGACCAACTACCTGACGATCACCTTCGCTGACAGCACGGCCGCGCCCGGCGACATCGACGTGACCGTTACCCTCCTCTCCCCGTTGACCGGCATCGCGGGCGCCAACTTCGGCATTCAAACCTTCTCATTCAGCAGCACGAACACGTTGAGCGCGGCCAACATCATCGGGCTGCCGTCGTCGAGCTGGGCGGCTGACTTCGCGCCGCCCCCTCAGGTCGCGGATGGATTCGGGCAGTTCGGTGTCGAGGTCGCGAACGGCGGGGGGGACCGCCAGGCCCCCACACTGAGCTTCAGCATCAGCATCGCTGGCGACTCGCTCTACGATTACGCAGTGCTCTCGGGCGGGAACGCCGGCGAGGGGAACACCTATTTCGCTGCCCACGTTGCAGGCTTCCTGGATCAGGATCCCGACCCCGAAGAAGTCCTGACCAGCGCTTGGTTCGGCGGTAGCACGGTCGTCCCCGAGCCCTCCACGGCGCTCCTGGTCTTCGCCGGCCTCGCCCTTCTCCGACTGCGCCGCCGGCCGTAGCAGAGCAGAGGCGCGACGCGCCCGCCGGAGCCTCCTCTATTCCTCTGGCTCGGTCTTCCCATCCGCGTCGATGCCCACGTTGTGGATGAGCTTCCCGATCATCCGCTCGATGATGACCGCGGACTCCGTGAAGCTGAGATCCTCGCCGTTCTCGAGGAACTGCGTGTCGCCCCCGAGCTGGAGCTGGATGTAGCGGTCGCCCAGCACGCCCTCGGTCACGATCGACGCGGACGTATCCACGGGGAGCGCGAGGCCGGGGGTGAGGTCGAGCTCGACCCGGGCGCGATAGCTCTCGTCGAGCGTGATCGCCGTGACCTGGCCCACCTCCACGCCGGAGACGACGACCGGGGCGCGGCGCTTCAGACCCCCGATCTCGTCGAACGACGCGTACAGCTTGAAGCCGCCCGGTGGCCCGCCGGCGAGCCCACCCACCCGCACCGAGAGGTAGCCGATCGCGGCGATGCCCGCGAGCACGAAGCAGCCGACCAGGAAGTCCCGAGCGGGCGCGCGCGTCATGTCACACTCCCCAAAGTGCGGTGATCACGTAGTCCACGAGCAGGATCGTGACCGATCCGACCACCACGGTCGAGGTCGTGGCGGCGCTCACCCCGGCCGAGGTGGGGGCGCTCCTGAAGCCCCGATACGTCGACACGAGCCCCACCAGGAGCCCGAACACGACCGCCTTGACCAGGCTCCCGAGGACGTCGTCGCGGAAGTCGACGGAGCTCTCGAGGCTCGAGAGATAGGACCCGCCGTCGAGACCCATGAAAGCCACGCCGACGAGATACCCGCCGAAGAGCCCCGTCACGATGAAGAGGCCCGAGAGGAGCGGCATCACGGTGAGCATCGCGGTCGCGCGCGGCATGACGACGAAGTGCACCGGGTCGATGGACATCATGCGGAGGCCGTCGAGCTGCTCGGTCACGACCATGGTCCCGATCTCCGCGGTCGTCGCCGATCCGGCGCGTCCGGTCGCGAGCAGCGCGGTCAGCACGGGCCCGAGCTCGCGGATGAGCGAGAGGCCGACCACGGCGCCGAGGGACCCGGTGGCGCCGAAGCGCGCGAGCGTGTTGTAGCCCTGCAGTCCCAGCACCATCCCCACGGCGAGCCCGCATACGGTGATCACGACGAAGGAGAGGACGCCCAGCTTGTAGAGCTCGTCCAGAAAGGCGCGGAACCGCAGCGGCGGCGTGACGAGCGCGCGGCCGATCCGCCCCGCGAAGACCGCGAGCCCTCCGAGATCCAGCACGAAGCGGAGCGCCGCGGCGCCGAGATCCTGCACCCAGCCCCCGCTCATGCGGCGTCCCCCGCGAGGAACTCGGTCACCTCGGGATCGGCGCCGTGGGCCAGGGCGCCCGGCTCCCCCTCCGCCACCCGCCCCGGAAGGAGGAGCATCAGCCAGTCAGCCATCCGCATCGTGGAGGGGACGTCGTGCGACACGACGAGCATGGTGATGCCGGAGCGCCGGTTCACCTCGAGGAGCACGCTCTCGATGCGTCGGGTCGAGATCGGGTCGAGACCCGAGAACGGCTCGTCGACGAGGAGGATCGTCGGCCTCCGGATGATGGCGCGCGCGAGCGCCGCGCGCTTCACCATGCCGCCCGAGAGCTGGCCCGGCAGGAGCCCCTCGGCGTCCGGCAGCCCCACCGCCGCGAGCCGATCGCGGACCTCTTCCGCGATCTCCGCCTCGCTGCGCCCGCCCTGCTCGCGGAGCGGGAGCGCCAGGTTGTCGTAGACCGTCATCGAGTCGAGGAGCGCGCCGCCCTGGAACATCATGCCGAGCTTCCGCCGCACCCGAAAGAGCTCGCGCTCGGAGAGCCGCGCCACGTCGTCGCCGTCGACGAGAATCCCCCCCGCGGACGGCGTCACGAGGCCGCCGATGAGGCGCAGCATGGTGGTCTTCCCCGACCCGCTGCCCCCGAGCACCACCGACACCTGCCCCCGCGGGAAGCGGCACGACAGGTCGGCGAAGATGGGCCGGCTCCCGAACGCCATGGTGAGGTGCGAGAACTCCACGTGGGCGTCCAGCATCGCGGGCATCCTGCTCCATGTGAGTCGCGGCGCCTTGATCGCCCGACCTCGGAAGAAGGGGGGGACAGGGACGATTCGCGGGGCTCCCCAGCGTCCGATACCGCGGGAACTGTAAGCTCTGGCTGGGAAGGGGCAAGACCGGCGGGTTCCCCCCGTATCATGGCCGCGGCGCGCGAACCTCTACCGCGTTGAATGGACCTCGGGACGGTAGGAGGAGCCGGTTCGTCCATGGTGGAGAAGCAGAAGCACTAGGAGCCGCGGCAGGAGGAGAGCGTCCCCGCCCGCTTGCTCCAGCACCCTGATCCTTCGTATATCCTCGGACCTGCCCGGCATGATCAGGATGTCATCTCGCTACAATGGACAACCCCTGGCTGACGATTCCCGCCGACGACTACGAAGGCCACATGTCTTCGCCCGAGGTCGGTCAGCTTCAGGCGCTGAGCGAGCTGTTCGGCTCCGTCATGGCGGAGCTGCGCCCCCGTTCCCTGGCGGTTCTGGGCTGCAGCACGGGGAACGGCTTCGAGCACATTTCACCCGCCGTCACGCAGCGCGTGATCGGCGTCGATATCAACCCCGCCTACCTGGAGATTCTCCGGCAAAGGTTTGCGGTCAGACTTCCCAACCTCGCGTTGCTGGAGGACGACATCGCTTCGCCCTCCTTCCAGATCGAGCCGGTTTCCCTGATCTTCGCGGGGCTCGTCTTCGAGTACGTAGATGTGGATCGGACAGTACGGAACATCGCTCGATGCCTGCTTCCCGGAGGGACTCTGGTTGCGGCGTTGCAGCTCCCAAGCGGCGTGTCACCCCAGATCACGCCGACGCGATTCGCCAGCCTGGAGGCGCTGGCCCCGATCATGAGACTGGTGGATGTCGCAGGATTCTCCAGCGCCTGCAGTGAGAAAGGGCTCGTTCCGGCAAGGGCAGGGCGGGTCCCCCTGAAGCAGGGCAAGTCCTTGTTCGTCGGGTATTTCGACAAGCCGGCAGACTCTCGGTGAGCGCGAAGCGGAGCGCCGACGACGCCTGCGTGCCCGAACGCGCGCTCCTGACCCGGACGCTGCGCGACCCGCGCGCCCAATGGCCCGCCGAATGAAGGCTCTTCCCGGTTGATTCCTAGATCGGAATCCATTATGATCTGGTGGTCGAGCCGATGAAGATCAGCAAGCGGGAAATCGAGGAGCGCATCGAGCGCTTCGAACAGGTCTGCGGGGAGGCGGGCGTCAAGCTCACCCACCAGCGCATGGAGATCTTCCGCGAGGTGGCGCAGAGCGGCGATCACCCGGACGCGGAAACGGTCTGCCGGGGCGTTCGCGAGCGAATCCCGACAATCTCGCTCGACACGGTCTACCGGGCGCTCTGGCTGCTCGAGGACCTCGGTCTGATCACCACGCTGGGGCCGCCCCGGGAGCGTGCGCGCTTCGACGCGAACCTGCGCCAGCATCACCACTTCGTCTGCGTCGAGTGCGGGATGACCAGGGATTTCTACAGCGAGGAGTGCGACGAGCTGAGGCTGCCGGCGGCGGTGAGATTGCTCGGCCAGGTGAAGACGACGCACGTGGAAGCGCGAGGGGTCTGCCTCGAGTGCGGCGCGAAGCAGCGAGCAAGAGGCAACACAACGCGAAGACAGGGGGCAAGGTGATGACCAGGAGGCTGACCCACGACGTCGGTGCACCCGTCGCCGACAACCAGAACTCGATGACCGCGGGTCCCCGCGGTCCGATGCTGCTCCAGGACGTCTGGTTCCTCGAGAAGCTCGCGCACTTCGACCGGGAGGTGATCCCGGAGCGCCGCATGCACGCCAAGGGCTCCGGCGCCTACGGCACCTTCACCGTCACCCGTGAGATCAGCAGGTACACCCGGGCGAAGCTCTTCTCCGAGGTCGGCAAGCAGACCGACGTGTTCGTCCGTTTGTCCACGGTTGCGGGCGAGCGCGGCGCGGCCGACGCGGAGCGGGACATCCGCGGCTTCGCGATCAAGTTCTACACCGAAGAAGGGAACTGGGACCTGGTGGGCAACAACACGCCGGTCTTCTTCCTTCGCGACGCGCTCAAGTTCCCCGACCTCAACCACGCCGTGAAGCGGGATCCCAGGACCAACCTGCGCAGCGCCCGCAACAACTGGGACTTCTGGACCTCGCTGCCCGAAGCGCTGCACCAGGTCACCATCACCATGAGCGATCGGGGCATTCCCTACTCCTACCGCCACATGAACGGCTACGGAAGCCACACCTACAGCCTGATCAGCGCGAAGGGCGAGCGGTTCTGGATCAAGTTCCACCTGAAGACCGAGCAGGGGATCAAGAACCTGACCGACCAGGAGGCCGAGGCGATCATCGGGAAGGATCGGGAAAGCCACCAGCGCGACCTCTTCGAGAGCATCGCGAGGGGCGACTTCCCGAGGTGGAAGATGAAGATCCAGGTGGTGCCGGAGAAGGACGCGGCCAGGTTCCCCTTCAATCCCTTCGACCTGACCAAGGTCTGGCCGCACAAGGACCACCCGCTGCTCGACGTGGGAGTGCTCGAGCTGAACAAGAACCCCGAGAACTACTTCGCCGAAGTGGAGCAGTCGGCCTTCAACCCGGCCAACATCGTTCCCGGCGTCGGATTCTCTCCGGACAAGATGCTGCAGGGACGGCTCTTCTCCTACGGGGACGCCCAGCGCTACCGCCTGGGTGTCAACCACCACCTGATCCCGGTCAACCGCGCTCGCTGCCCCGTGCATGGCTACCATCGCGACGGCGCCATGCGGGTGGACGACAACTACGGCGGCACGCTCGGCTACCAGCCCAACAGCTACGGCGAGTGGCAGGAGCAGCCCGAGTTCCGCGAGCCTCCGCTCCGCCTGGAAGGCGCCGCCGACCACTGGAGCCACCGCGAGGACGACGACGACTACTACTCCCAGCCCGGCGCCCTCTTCCGGATGATGAGCGCGGAGCAGCAGAGGGCGCTCTTCGAGAACACTGCGAGGGCCCTGGGCGATGCACCGAGGGAGATCAAGATCCGCCACATCGGTCACTGCAGGAAGGCCGCGCCAGCATACGGCGAAGGCGTTGCCAGGGCGCTCGGCATCCCGATCAGCGAGGTCCCGAGAGACGAGTAGCCCGGAGGCACGTACGGTCGGGACCGGGCCCCGATCCCCGCGCGCGGGGCGGGCCGATCCGAAGACGAAAGACCAACCGATCAAGGAGGGACGAAGATGGGTACCAAGGGACGAGCAATCGTCGGCATGAAGGTCGAGCGCGTCGTCGAGCTGCTCAACAAGGCGTTCGCCGACGAGTGGCTGGCGTATTACCAGTACTGGCTCGGCACCAAGGTGATCGCGGGCCCGATGAAGGACGCGGTGATCGCCGAGCTGATTCAGCATGCGGCGGATGAGCTGCGTCACGCGGACATGGTGTCGAACCGGATCATCCAGCTCGGTGGGACGCCGCTCACCACGCCGAAGAAGTGGTTCGAAATGACCAACTGCGGGTATGACGAGCCGTCCGACCCCTTCGTGAAGAAGATCCTCGAGCAGAACATCAAGGGCGAGCAGTGCGCGATCTCGGTCTACCACGCCCTGATCGAAGAGGTGGGAATGAAGGACCCGGTCACCTACAACATGACGGTCCAGATCCTTCAGGACGAGGTGGAGCACGAAGAGGACCTCCAGGCATTGCTGAAGGATCTCGACATGATGCTCGAGAGGCGCGCGTAGTCGCTCGCCGAGAATCCGCTCCGGCGCATGAGTCACGGCGTGAACGGGCGGTTTGGCGGGCCAGAGCAGCGGTCATCCGCTCGGTTCGAGCAGCCCGGAGCGCTACCTCGCGTACTTGGAGAGGTAGTCCACGACGCCCTTCGAGGTCGGCTGCATGCCCTCCTCGCCCCGCTTCCAGTTGGCCGGGCAGACGTCCCCTCGCTCCTCGTGGAAACGGAGGGCGTCGAGCATGCGCAGCGCCTCGTCCAGCTGCGGCCGAGCGGCAGGTCGTTCACCAGCGCGTGCCGGACGACGCCCTCGCGGTCGATCAGGAACAGGCCTCGGAGTGCCACCCTGTCGTCGAGAAGGACGCCGTAGTCGCGGGCGATGGTCTTCTCGAGATCGGAGACCAGCGGGTAGCGGATCCTTCCGATGCCGCCCTTCTCGACGTCCGTGCGCCGCCAGGCCAGGTGGGTGTAATGGGAGTCGACGGAGACTCCCACCACCTCGCAGCCCCGCTCGCGGAACTCGTCCAGCCGCTTGTCGAAGGCGAGGATCTCGGAAGGGCAGACGAACGTGAAGTCGAGGGGGTAGAAGAAGAGGACGACGCGGCCGTGATGTCGAGCCGGAGGAAGAGGTGCTCGGGATGCTCTCGCGCCACCTTCTCGAAGACGGGATCGAACACCTTGCACGCCCCACAAGTCGGCGCCCAGCACTCCACGAGCATCAGACCGGCAGCGGAGACCCTGGTCTCCAGATCGCTCGGGCTGACGACCGCGACGGCCATCAGGTTCTCCTCTCTTGCCCCGGAGGGAGAACTCCACTCCCAACCTATATCTGAAGAAGATTTCCGATCCCGGAGTGAAGTCAATAAAAAAGTTGAAAAAGACCTCCCGCCGCTAGAATGGGGAGCGCCCCGTCCCGATCGAGGCGTGGAGCGGGGCCCGCTTCGGTGCGAGGGGGGTCGGCGAGCCGGCCGAACCGTTCGCGACACGGTGGAGGAGGTCCCATGTCGACCTGGCCGGGAGACTTCATCTGGGGGACGGCGGCTTCTTCGACCCAGTGCGAGGGCGCAGCGCCGGCTTCGGACTGGATCCACTGGGAGCGGGCCGGAAGAGCGCCCGCATCCGGTGCGGGCAATGGCTTTGCGAGGCGCTACCGGGAGGACTTCGCCCTCTACGCCGCCGCCGGCCTGCGTCACCACCGGCTCTCGATCGATTGGGCTCGAATCGAGCCCGAGCCGGGACGGCGAGACCCGGGCGCGATCGCCCACTACCGGGACGTGCTCGCAGCGGCGCGCGAGGCCGGCCTCGAGCCCTGGGTCTGCCTGCATCACTTCACCCTTCCGCGCTGGTTCGCGGAGCGGGGGGGCTTCCAATCGGCCCCGAACCGGGTCGGCCCCTGGCGGGCGCACGTGGAGTTCGTGGCCGAGACCTTCGGCGAGTGGGTGAGCGGATGGAAGCCGGTGAACGAGCCGGTGGCGTATGCGGCGGCGGGCTGGCTGGGAAGCGGGTTTCCGCCGGGGGTCGAGGACTTCGCGGCCTTCGGGCTGGTCCTCGAGAACATCCTCCTCGCGAGCTTCGAGGCAGCGGCTCGCCTCCGTCAGACCGGATCTCCGGTGGCGACGATCCTGAACCTCTCGACCATCCACTGCGTGGGCGAGGGGGCCGATCTGATCGCCCGGATCTTCGACCAGGCGCTCTGGGGCTCCTGGCTCGGGGTGATGAGGGAGGGGGTGCTGCGCTCGCCGGGCCGCGATCCCGTCGATTGCGCCGCGCTCGCGGACGCCTTCGACCTGGTGGGATTCAGCTACTACTCCGCGATCGGCGTCCGAGCCGATGGGACCCGACCGCCCTACCCGGAGGGTGCACCGGTCTCGCCGCTCGGCTACGGCATCTGGCCTCGGGGGCTCCGCCTGGTGCTCGACCGGCTGAACGCGGAGCTGCCGGGCCGCCCGCTCCTGATCAGCGAGTACGGGCTGGGGACCGAGGACGACGGCGCGCGCTGCAGCTACCTGGCCGAGGGCCTGCGGATCGTTCGCGATGCGCTGGGGGAGGGCATCCCGCTTCGCGGCTTCTTTCACTGGACGGGCGTCGACAACTACGAGTGGCTTCACGGCTACGACGTCTCCTTCGGATGCATCGACGTCGAGCGCAGGCCCCGAGGGAGCTATGAATTTCTCGCGTCGGCGATCCGAGAGGGAGCGCCGCAGGAGTTGGAGTGAGAGATGCGGCGATTGGTCGCGCTAGGTGGGGCACTTCTCGTGATCGGGACCGCCATCGCTCTGCTCGCGGGAGGTTGGACCTGGGTCAAGGCGAGGTTCTACATCGGTCACATGGAGCGCCAGGATCGGCTGGAGCGCTTGCAGGCGGAGCGCGTGGTGCGGACGCTCGAGCTGGTGCCGGGGTGGGTGGTCGCCGACATCGGGGCCGGATCCGGGCTCTTCACCAGAGCGATCGCGAAGCAGGTCGCTCCGGGTGTGGTCTATGCCGTGGACATCAACCCGAATCTCCTGACCCACATCGAGAAGACCGCTGAGGACGCTGGTCTCGCCAACATCCAGACCGTGCTCGCGACCGAGGACGACCCGCGGCTGCCGGCGACGCTCGACCTCGTCTTCATCTGTGACACGCTGCACTACATCGAAGAGCCGGAGCCGTATCTGCGGAAGCTGCATGCGCACGTCCGTCCAGGCGGGCGGGTGGCGATCATCGACTTCTTCCGCAACTGGCCACCCATGTCCAACCAGTTCAGCGCCGACCGGCTGGAGAGCTGGATGACGCTCGCCGGCTTCGCCCTGGTCGAGAAACACGACTTCCTTCCGGATCAGTATTTCCTGATCTTCGAGCGCGACTGAGCCCGATTCATCCTCGAGGAGTCATCCGATGCGAACCATTCTGTTGGCGATCGTTCTCGTCCTCGTCGCCACACCCGCGAAGGCCCCGGCCGAGATCGGTCCTGGGGGTCCGGCGGAGCTCGAGGCCTTTCTCGCTGGTCTCCTCCCATCGCTGATGGAGGCCCATCACGTTCCGGGCGCGGTCTTCGTGATGGTGAAGGGCGGGGAGCTCTTCTTCGCCAGGGGTTACGGGTACGCGGACCTGGAGACGAGGCGGCCCGTGGATCCGGAGACCACGCTCTTCCGGGTGGCATCGGTCTCCAAGCTCTTCACGGCGACGGCCGCCATGCAGCTCGTCGAGCAGGGCAAGCTCGACCTCCACGCGGACGTGAACCAGTACCTCGAGGACTTCGAGATCGAGGAGGCCTTCGGAGAGCCGGTGACGCTGCACCACCTGCTGACCCACACGGGAGGATTCGACGATCGGTTCCTCCGGACCGGCCTGCGCATCGAGACGCCGATCCAGCCCCTCGGCCGGTATCTCGCCGAGCGGATGCCCCCTCGCGTCATGCCTCCGGGCCGGATCCTCAGCTACTCGAACCACGGCATCGCGCTGGTCGGCCATCTCGTGGAGGCCGTCACCGGCTCGAGCTTCACGGAGTACGTGGACGCGCAGGTTCTCGTGCCGCTCGGAATGACGAGGAGTCGCTTCTTCCTCTCGGTACCGCTCTCACCCGATCTCGCGACGCCCTATGAGTACAGGGACGGCGAATACCGGGAGCTCGGCTACGACCACGATCTGATGGGCCCGGCGGGCGAGCTCAACACGACCGGCACCGACATGGCCCGCTTCATGATCGCCCAGCTTCAGCTCGGTCGCCTGGGAGGGAAGCGGATCCTCGAAGAGAAGACCGCGCGCGTGATGCAGGGCCAGCACTTCACCCACCATCCCGGGCTGGACGGCTGGTGCTACGGCTTCCACGAGCGGAAGAACAACGGGGTGCGGACGATCGGCCACGACGGCGACTGGCGCGGATTCCGGACCTCTCTCGTCCTGCTGCCCGAGGCCGATGCGGGATTCTTCGTCTCCGTGAACTCGGCTGTCGAGGGTCCCTTCTTCCGGACTCTGGTCGACACCCTGATGGACCGCTATTTCCCCGCACCTCCGACCCTGCCGCCGACGCCCCCGAGCGACTTCGCGGAGCGGGCCGGCCGCTACACCGGCACCTACATCCCCAACCGGCGGGACCGAGGGTCGATCCTCAAGCTGGGCGAGTTCCTGGGCATGGTGCGCGTGACGGCGGAGGAGAATGGCACGCTGATGGTCCGGCTTCCAGCGGGCTCCCCGGCCGGCGACCACATCCGGCTGGTGGAGGCCGGGCCCGACCTCTTCCGCGAGGTGGACGGCGAGCTGGACGCCGCATTCCTGACGGACGATCGCGGCGGCGTTCGACACCTGGCTCTCGAGCAGATCGCCTTCGACCGGGTCTCCGCCTTCCGGAGCCCGACGGTCCACGCGCTCGTCGCCGGGCTCACCCTCGTGCTCTTCACGGCCACCCTCTTGGGGTGGCTCCTGGGAGGGGCGGCGCGTCTCCTCGGCGGTGCGGCGGCGAGTCCGCTCTCGCTCCCTGCGCGGGCGGTCGCGAGCGCGGTGTGTGTTCTGGACGCCGTCGCCCTGATCGGACTCGGCTATACGCTCCGGAACGTCAACATCTTCGAGCTCTTCATCGAAGTGCCGCTCGGTCTCGAGCTGCTGCTCGCGTCTCTCCTGTTGAGCGTCCCTCTCACCCTAGCGCTTCCCTACTTCGCCTGGCAGGGCGTCAGGGCCGAGGAGCCCGCCCTGCTCGCGCGGCTTCACTACTGGCTGCTCACCGGAACGGCGCTTCTGATCCTCGTCCTCGCCTTCCACTGGAACCTTCTCGGCTTCCGTGGCTGAGGCGATCCGCTCCGATCCGAAGATCTCGAGAGCTCGACCGATGCGGTCGGCGGTGGGATGGATGACGCCTTCGACTCTGCAATACTCCGGAGATGGACAAGCTCAGGGCCGGCATTCGTCGCTATCGGTCGGAGATCTTTCCCAGGCTCAAGCCCCGGCTCGAGAAGCTGATGGAGGAGGGCCAGCGTCCGGAGGCTCTGCTGATCGCGTGCAGCGACTCGCGCGTGAAGCTCGCGGACTTCACGCAGGCCGACCCCGGCGACATCTTCGTGGTCCGAAACGCCGGGAACATCGTGCCGCCCTGGGGCGTTCACCCGAGCGGGGTGGCGGCCAGCATCGAGTATGCCGTGAGCGTCCTCCCCATCCGCGATGTCATCATCGCCGGCCACACCGGGTGCGGCGCCATGGACGCCCTCCGCCGGCCGGAGGAGCTGAAGGAGCTCTCCGCCGTGCGCGACTGGCTCTCCTATGCGCCGCTTCCGGAGCCATGTGACGACGCGAAGCAGCAGCTTCTCGAGCTCACCCGGTCGAACGTGCACCTTCAGCTCGAGCACCTGCGCGGATACCCCTGCGTGAAGGCGAGAGGAGGAAGGCTCGGCCTGCACGGCTGGATCTACTCGATCGAGACCGGCGAGGTGTGGGAGGACACCGGGGCGGGGTGGCGGGTCATCGATTGACCGAAGCCGATCCAATCCGGGAGCCGCGCGCATCGCGAATTCTTCCCTGAAGCGCGAAGAGCAGCGCCTGGAAGGCGATGCCCAGGACGAAGAAGGCGACGAAGCGATCCACCCGCATCCCCGGCACCGAGCCCGCGCGCCTCAGCACGAAGCCCCAGATCATCGGGCCGAGACCCGAGAGGACTCCGAGCGTCGCGGTGAAGACGGCGAGCGCGAGCGGACGCTCCTCCTCCGGGGCGAGCTCGGGCAGGTAGGTGGCGTGCGCGGTATTGTGGATGGCAAGCGCGATCCCCAGCACGAAATACGCGACGGGCAGCACTGCCTCGAGCTCGCTCACCCCGGCCACGTAGGCGAGCCAGAAGAGCTCGACGGCGATCACGCCCAGGGCCGCCGCCCGGAAGAAGCGGCGCAGGGGGGCGCGGTCCACCGCACGCCGGATCCCGACCAGCCCGGCGATCTGTCCCGCGAAGGTGGCGGCGACGAAGGCGAGGATCGCGCTCGGAGAGAGCTTCGCCTCGCTCCGCAGGTAGTAGGTCGCGAAGGGGCCGAGCGAGGAGCCGACCAGGCTGCCGAGGAGGGAGAGCCCCAGGTAGAAGCGGAAGTCGCGTCGCTCGATCCAGAGCCTTCGCGCCTCGCGGTGGAGCGAGCGGATGGGGATCGGGCCCGGGGCCGGCGCATCGGGGAGATGGCGAAGCGAGGCGATCGCCAGGGCGGCTCCGACCAGCGCGAGCGCGTACATCCAGGCGAAGGCCGGATACCCCTCGAGCCGCGCGAAGAGCGCCGAGGAGAGCAGCAGCGTGGCCACGCCCACCAGGCTGGTGACCAGGCCCTCGGTCGCGAAGAAGCGGCCTCGCAGCAGGACCGGCAGGATCTGGGCCAGCCAGGGCACGTGGGCCGCCACGCCGAAGGCGCGGAAGAAGCAGAAGCAGAAGACGCTCGCCACGAAGAGCCGGGGCATCCAGTCCGCCGGCTCCTCGGGTGCGTGGAGGGCGAGCCCGAGCGGCACCGCGAGGAAGAGCGCCCGCACTCCCCAGCCGAGGACCATCTGCCGCCGGTAGCCGAGGCGCGAGAGGGTCGAGGTGGCCAGCACCTGCACGGGCAGCACCAGGAAGACGAAGGCCGAGGCGAGCCCGATCTGCGAGGCGTCGGCGCCGAGCTTCTCGGCCATCAGCACCATCGGCGAGCCGATGCCCACCATCCAGGTGATGCCGTTCGCGCCCGCGAAGAAGAGACCCGCCCGGAACGGGCGGAGGCTCTCCCGATCCCGGTCAACCGTGCTGGAAGGGTCGATGCCGCCTCTCGAAGCGCACACGCGCCGCTCTCATTCCCCGAGCCGGCCGCCGAATTCCGCCCCGCCGAGGCCGGTGGCGTCCTGCATCGAGACTTCGACTTCGTCGCCCTGGAAGGCCACCTCGATCCTCCAGTGGTTGATGTTGCCGATCTCGTTCATGTTCACGACGAAGAGGTCGTCCCGCTCCCACCATCCCTTCAGCGCGGCGGGGATCCCGAACCTGCCGGGAGCGATCCGGTAGGCGCCGTCCAGCCCGATCGGCAGCTCCACCCCCTCGCTGTCCGCGAGCGCGATATCCGCGCCCAGCCGAAGCAGCGCCTCGCCCCCGGTCAGCACCACCACCATGTTCTGTGCCGGGGCGACGAAGATGTACTGCCCGCCCCTTCCCCGCGCGCTGTAGAAGCCCTTCGAGCTTACCCACCACTGATAGCCGTAGGCGTCGAAGAAGCCGCGTCCTCCGACCCGGGCGTGCCCGCTCGTCGCGGCGGCGACATAGTTGGCGGAGAGGAGCTGCTCGCCATCCCACTGGCCCCCGTTGAGGTAGAGCAAGCCGAGCTTGGCCATGTCGTGCGGCTTCATGCGCAGGTCGCCCCATCCGCGGTTGTCGATTCCCTGGGGATCGCGCGGCCATTCCACCTCGCGGATGCCGAGCGGGTCGAAGAGATTCTTGCGGGCGAAGGCGAGGGCGCTCATGCCGGTCGTCTGTCGGATGATCACGGAGAGCAGATGCGACCCGCCGCTGCAGTACTCGAAGCGGGTGCCCGGCTCCTCGATCATGGGAAGATCGAGCATGAACCGGGTCCAATCAGGGCTCGCCATCATCTGGAAGAGCGTGACCTCGCCGTCCCTCGACTCGCAGGCCCATCCGTTCCTCATGGTGAGAAGGTCTTCCAGCGTGATCGCCTTCCTCCCGTCGTCGAGGTTCGCGACGCTTCGCTCGGGGAAGAACCCGAGGACCGGCTCCTCCACCGATTCGATGAAGCCCTGATCGATCGCGATTCCGACGAGCGTCGAAGAGACGCTCTTGGTGCAGGAGGCGAGGTCATGCTTGGTGTCGGCCGCGAACGGGTAGAAGTAGGCGTCTGCCACCAGGTATCCGTTTCGCACCACGAGCAGGCTGTGAACGGAGAAATCCTCTTCCAGGGCGAATTCGACCGCTTGGGCCAGCAACTCCGAATCCATGCCCTGCGCTTCGGGAGTCGAAATCTGCCAGCCGTCGGTCGGCCAATGGTCCAGCGGGCCAGGCGGCGCCAGCTCCCTTCCGACCTGGCCGACAACGCAACCGAGGAGAAGAACAGGGATCAGCACGCAGAGCGAGTTGCGGGCCGTGAAAACCATATGGCTGCTCCTTCCTGAAGGATCACGCGCGCAGTCGGGTCATAGGCTTCTCCGGCCGGCAGGTCATCTTCGCGATCGATCGTGGTCAGATGATACGACGTGAGGAGGTGGGGGACAGTCCGGTCCGCGCCTTCCTTCGATTCGTCGACGAGGGGCAAGCTCGGTCGGCGAGTCGGATCCTGCCCCCTGTGGGACGGGCGCCAGGTCTAGATCCAGTCCGAGTCCCCGTGTACGAGGTGGATCCGGGTGGTAGCGTCGTCCAGGAAGTCGAGGAGCGTGGAATCCTCCTCCACCGGCTTGCGCACGAACCGGGGGTCCATCCGCGAGTCGACGAATCCATACCTGCGAAGGATGGGGTTGTACGGGTGCCGCGCGACCATCCAGCAGCTCACCAGCTCGGCGCGGGCCTCGCGGGAGAGCCGAAGGGCGTCTTCGATCAGGGACCGCACCACGTCGAGCCGGTCGGGCAGCGCCATCAGGTCGGCGATGTAGGCGTCGCCTTCGCTGATCTTGAGCACCAGGTATCCGAGGAGCCTCGCCTCCTGCTCTGCGACCCGCACCGTGAAGCGCCCGCCGGCGGGCTCGCAGTACCGCCAGTTCAGGTAGTCCTTGCTCTTCACCACCAGGAAGTCGAAGGGCCGGGCGGCTTCGTCGAAGAAGCCGTCGATGCGCTCGTCGAACCGCTCCAGAGTGCTGATCGACCAGGCGAGCCTCACCGGCCTCCAGTAGGGCCGGTGTCCGAGCCTGTGGATGGCGGTCGCGAGCTTGATCCTGAGCACCGCCAGCGGGGCCGGCAGGCGCG
>Ga0299912_10001377_pt1 | contig 19627 bp, 16 predicted proteins | sample RVTome_2_FD_207667 | JGI IMG/M metagenome (GOLD analysis project Ga0299912, IMG submission 207667) | Soil microbial communities from uranium-contaminated site in the Upper Colorado River Basin, Wyoming, United States - RVT95D214 (version 2) ... | reverse complement strand
AATAATATCTAATTTGAGAAAACGATATAAACGTGAAGATCTTGAAATACGACTTGATGCTAATGGGGCTTTTCATCCTGAGGATGCGCTTGAATACCTTTACCGGTTATCGGATCTGGATATTCATAGTATTGAACAGCCAATCCTGCCTTCTCAACTCGATGAGATGGCTGCCTTATGCGAAACATCTCCTCTGCCAATTGCTCTCGATGAAGAACTTATCGGAAAATATCCGCTTGAAAACAAATTACAGCTGCTTAAAATGATCAATCCGAAATATATTGTTCTAAAACCGGGATTACTGGGAGGAATCAATCCCTGCGAAGAGTGGATTGAAGTCGCCAATGAACTGAAAATTGGCTGGTGGATCACTTCTTCTTTAGAAACAAATATCGGACTCAATGCTATTGCTCAATGGACATATCTATATAAAAATTTTTCAGCCCAAGGATTGAGCACCGGTACCCTGTTTGTAAATAATATCGAATCACCCCTTGCACTTCAGGGAGAAAAGTTGTATTATTTCCCCCAGAAAAAGTGGGACTTATCCATGTTTTTTCAAAATGATCAACCTCATGCAAAATGATTTCCATGGTTTATTAATCAATAACAAGATCTATCCGATCGATGATCTTCTGGATCTTTGTGAGAATATCGGGGAAGATAGAAGTATTCCTGAATGGGAAAAGAAAATATATGCCTTCATCGGAGAATGGATCGATGATAATGAATTCATAAGGCAGTCCACATCAGGTACAAGCGGAAAGCCTAAAGAGTTGAAACTCCCGAAACAATCCATGATACGTTCAGCTCAGAAGACATTTGAATTGTTTGATTTACGTTTTGGGGATACTCTTCTGCTGTGTTTGCCTATGGATTATATAGCCGGGAAAATGATGGTTGTCAGGGCATTTGTCGGAGGCTTGAATTTATTGCTTACAGAACCGTCAAGCATGCCTGATCTAACCGGTTTTAGCAAGATCGAATTTTGTGCCATGGTTCCGCTTCAGGTATACAATTCATTGAACAGTGTCGAAACATTGCGACGAATTAAAAAACTGATCATTGGAGGAGCTGAGATTAGAGACGAATTGGAAGTAATGTTGCGCGACATGCCAAATGAAGTATATGCAACATATGGAATGGCTGAGACCTGTTCGCATGTTGCTATACGACGAATTAATGGTATCGATCATGAGCGCTTTTATCATGCAATATCGGGTGTTACTTTTGCCCTTGATAAACGAGGTTGTCTGGAAATCAAAGCCGATTATCTTGATCATAAAATTACTACCAATGATGTGGTAGATTTAATGGACAGTACTTCGTTTCGCTGGATCGGTCGCTTCGATAACCTGATTAATTCCGGTGGTCTCAAGATTGTGCCTGAAGAAGTCGAAGCCGTAATTTCGAAAACAACCGGGCTGGATTGTGCAGTAATTGGTATGGCCGATGAAAAACTGGGTGAAAAGGTTGTTCTTGTATTGGAAAAGGGTGGCAGTGAAATCACTGAACAAGAGATAGAGTCAGCGTTGATTAATGAATTGCCCAAACGGTTTCATCCGAAAGAAATCATATTTGTTGATGAACTTCCGCGTAACCATTCTTTCAAAGTCGACCGGAATAAACTGAAGCAGCAGCTATCAAAATAATATCAGTAACCATTCAACAGATTCTGTCTGTTTCTTATTTTTTGCGGGATTTTTTTATTCCGGAAATCATTCAAAGAATCGCCTGTCAGATATCCCACAAGACCACTCATAATTTCACTGGAATACCAGTGCGAGGTTATAGGGCACGATCCTGTTCTGCATCCGATAAATCTCCAATACAAATAGCCGGCCAGAAGACCAATAAGAGAAAATACAATTGTTATCCAATATTTAGAAAGAATATTCTTCATCAATTCACTTTCAGGACATCTCCAATTGCTTTTCGGAAGGTGTCTTTCGGAAGCGCACCCATTGCCATTTGAGGCTGACCATGAAGAGGAATGAACAGAAGGCTGGGAATGCTCCTGATACCGAATAAAGAAGATAATTCATGTTCTTCCTCAGTATTTATTTTAAAGATTTCCAACTTATCGCCATACTCGGTTTTCAGCTCTTCAAGAATTGGAGCCACCATTTTACAGGGTCCGCACCAATCGGCATAGAAATCAATTATCGCTGGCCGCTGACCTTCATATTTCCATTCTTTGTTGGCTTCATAATTAAATACCTTTTCTTTAAAAGTATTTTTAGTTAGGTGTTCCAGTGCCATAGTATATTTTTTAGATTAAACATTATTTTCAGTGAAGTGTTCAAATAACATACCAAAATATCTAAATATATAGATGTATTAATATTAGTTTTATTAACTATCAAAATATCAAATTAGTATGCAACAGAAACTTGAAAATTTTAACTACAATAAATCATTAGGGTACTGACATATTGTCTATAAAACAGGAATAGTGCTAAAATGATTGATCGTTTTCATGTCGTGTTAGCATGAGTTGTTAAAAATTCAGTTTTGTTGGCTTCTGGTCAGTGATGTAAGAGATGGTTTTTCCTGTTATGCGGAATTCACATGTATTGATTATATTCCTTAAATGATAGGAAACTTATGACAACTTGATGAACGAATCATACGAGAAATTATAAAATGGCATTTTAATTAAAGAGGAGAGACTGATTTTTCAAAAGCATAAATCTCAATGATACAGACGGACTTTAGTAGTTCTGAGAGATATCTAAGAAATACTCGTGCAAATTACGAAAATGAATAGCTGTTTAAAAAGTAAGTGTAAAAATCGTTTCCTTTTCCGGTTGTGAATAGGCTGTAATCATTCCGTTATGCTGGCGCATAATTTGTCGAGAAATTGCTAATCCAATTCCCGAACCGGAAGGATTTGTTGTAAAAAAAGGTATAAATATTTTGTCCAGTACATCAGGAAGAATCCCCGGGCCATTATCAATAATTTGAATTGTATACCTTCCATGTTTATTATAAAAGGCAAGCATACGGATTTCGGCATTGTTTCGTCCCTTAAGAGCATGAATGGAGTTTTTGACAAGATTAATAAGTACCTGCTCAATAAGTTGTTCATCAGCAGTGATTTCCAATTGTTCAGGATCAATATGAGAGGCAAACTTGATTCCAAGCTTTTTTAACTCATCTCCAAGAAGCAATGTGATATTGTCAAATAATAATTTCACCTTAAAAAATGTAAAATTTGGCTTTGGTATCCGAGTCAGATTACGGTACGTATCAACAAAGTGCAACAAACCATTACTTCGCTTATTGATAGTTAGCAGAGCGTTCTCAATTTCAGAAATATTGTCGTTATCAACAACAGTTTTTCCTCCGGGATTTTTCGAGTAGCCTTTTAACATGTTTTCAAGCGTAGATGAAAGACTCGCTATCGGAGTGATGGAATTCATAATCTCATGTGTAAGCACTCTGATTAATTTCTGCCAGGCTTCAGTTTCCTGTTCTTCCAGCACATTTTGAATATCTTTTATAGTTACAAGGGTAGTGCTTTTCTCTCTTATTTTAATGGTAGTCGCATAAATAGCAAGCTGCAAAAAATCATCTTCATCATATACCTTTACAAGTTTACTTTCACCTGGTTTTATTGCGAACAGAACATCGACAAGTTCTTTACTGATTTTTTCAAGGTTCCGGATATTTGTGAGTCCTGAAACCTGGAAGAGTTTTTTTGCTGTCTTATTAATAAGATCAATTGTACCATCTGTCTGGTAGGCAATCAGGCTCACATCGATATTCTGCAGAATAGTCTGAAGGTAATAGAAATGTTCTTCCTTTTCAGATCGGACACGCTGGAAATCACTAATAACCTCGTTAAAGGCTAAATTCAGTTGTTCGAATGACGATCCCAAGCCCTCCATATTAAATTTTCGTGTAAACTCACTGAACCGAATCGATTCAAGAAATGAGGTTAGTTCACGGTTGGTTTTATCGATATAACGAATCAGTGATGAAATCTGGAACAGGATTACAGCGCCAACAATAATGGGTGTGAAGAAATAATCGGTGTTAAAAGAATAATAGAAGAGAAAGATCGATACTGTTAACAGGATGACCCTTATAATAAGCTTAAACCGAAAGTTTTTAAAGATCATATTTTTCCATTCTTCGGTATAACGAAGTTCGGGTAAGTCCGAGTTCTTTCGCAGCCTGGGTTATATTTCCCTGATTCTGCCTGAGTACTTTTATTATAATTTTACGCTCTATATCATCCAGGTTGTATGTATCCAACGCTACGTCGTCCTGCTGTTTCTGCGATGTCAGGAAGAAATCGTCTGGTTCAAGCATTGTAGTTTCACACATAATCACAGCCCGTTCAATTGCGTGTTGCAATTCTCTGACATTTCCCGGCCAGTTATAATGATTCAGTTTATTGAGTGCAGACTGACTGATTTTCTGGATTTTTTTCTTGTATTTTTTTGTATAGATATCAAGAAAATGATTTGCCAATATGGCAATATCGCCTGTACGTTCGCGTAATGGGGGCAAATGAATCTCAACTGTATTGATCCGGTATAACAGATCCTGCCGGAATTTATTTTCCTGAACCAATGCATGTATATTGTTATTGGTAGCACAGATTAAACGGACATCAGTGGGAATTATCTTATTGGAACCAACCCTGGTTATTTCTCTTCGCTCAATGGCAGTGAGTAATTTCGATTGAAGAGCCAGAGAAAGATTTCCTATTTCATCGAGGAAAAGGGTTCCATTTGAGGCGAGTTCAAATCGCCCCGGTTTATCACTCTTAGCATCGGTAAATGCACCTCTGACATGACCAAAGAGTTCACTTTCAAAAAGTGTTTCAGTTATCGATCCCATATCAACACTGACGAAAACTTCCTGATCACGCTGCGAGTTTCTATATAAAGCTCTGGCAACCAATTCTTTGCCCGTACCATTTTCACCCAAAATAAGAATGTTGGCGTCGGTTTTCGCAACTTTCTTTATTGCATTGAATATTTCATGCATCTCAGGTGAATTACCAATAAATTCGTGAAATGGTTGATCGATAATCGCACATAATTCTTTCTGGCGTGAACGCAGATTGCCCGCTTCTTTCTTTGATTCTCTTAACTGTATGGCTGCATTCAGGGTAGCGATTAATTTTTCATTTTGCCAGGGTTTTAGAATAAAATCGGTTGCACCTGCTTTCATAGCTTTTACAGCTTTTTCGGCATCACCATATGCAGTGATGAATACAACCACAGCTTCAGGGTCAATTTCCCGTATACGCTGTAACCAATCGAGACCTTCTTTTCCACTGCTAGCATCTTTTGTGAAATTCATATCAAGCAGGATGACATCATAATCCTCTGTTGCAAGTGCCTCAGGTATGGAATTGGGATTATTCAATGTGGTTATTAACTCAACATTGGGTTTAAGTAATAATTTTAATGCGAATAGAATGTCCTCATTATCGTCGATGGCCAGAATACGTCCTTTGTTCTTGGTCATTTTGTATGATTTTACTTGCAAACAAAAATAACCATTATTTCAGAACTAGTGTCGTGTCAGGTATAAATTGCCAACGCCCACACCACGTGTTTTCTTAAAGAGAAATATACCAAATGCGTGATTGGATGCCTCTGATATGTAAAGAGCATAAACCTGGAAAGTATATTCCAGATATGACTGGATACATTGTAAAGGATTGATTCAGGTCAGGATTTATTTGACCTTGAAATAGAATAATTAACTGAAATTCAATAGATTGATAGTAATTGGAAATATAAAAAATATGATGAATTATCAAATGGATATTAGAAATTTCTCTTTCTGCAGATAAGTTAAAAGGCCTTTATTTTCATAATCCTTTCATCGAAGGTATCGCGATCAATGATGGTTTTATGTTTGATTTTGGTTTTATAGGTATAGATGGTGTTGACCGAAAAATCCAGGAACTTTGCTATCTTTTCACTGTCAGTAATTCCCAACCGCATCAATGCAAAAATACGAAGATCAGCATTCAGCAGTTCACCATGCTTCAATTGAATCCGGTCCTCTTCATTGAAGAGCGTATTAAATTCATCAACAAAGCGCGGGAACAATTTCATAAATATTTTATCGAAATTCAGGTACAGATCTTCTCGTTCTTTCTTTAGATCGGTGCTTTTGATGATGTTCTCAAGATCCTCGAACTGACGAGTTGCAATTTTTCTCAGGATGGTTTTCCGGTATGATTCCAGTTTTTCAATAAATTCCGAGTTGATAGTAAAGAAGTATCCTATATATTCCTCTTTAATAATGTTCGATTCCATTAATTTCTGATTCATCTCCTGCAGGTTTTTATTGGTTTCCTGCAGGATTTTCCGGATTTTCATAAGCTTTCTCAATTGCAGGAAGATGATCATAAAAAACAACAGCACCAGCGAGGATAGAATAGTAACCACAATTGAATACCTGCTTAGCTTTTTTTTCTGGAGCTCGACAATCCGGAGTCTCTCCCCCTCGATAATTGGGAGTACAGCTCCAACTTCAATTTTCCGGTGCCGGGCATTATAGAAAGTGGCATCTTCAAGTGCAATTTTTATGTAACGATAAGCCCTGTCGACATCACCCTTTTCCAAAAGCAATACTGCCAGATTTCGTAACGCTACAGTCTCACGAGTTGAGGATACTATATCAGCGATCGCTGCTTTTATTAGCACATCAATTGCTTCATTGTCCCTGTCCATTAAGGTATAAATGTAACCCATACTGGAAGTAGCAATGGCATATAAATGAGCGGATATGTTATATTTCGAAATGAGAAAATTAAACGCATCTATCGATCCCTGCAAATTATTCGCTTTCATTCTCCGTAACCCCATAGCTGCCCAGTAATCGGGAGTATCTTCAGTCAATATCGCAATTGCCGAATCGAGATATTGATTTCCAATTTTCCTGTATATACCTGCAAAATATACATCGTTATCATAATCGGCCAGATCGTAATACGTTCGGGCTATGATGCTATAAAATTCTTGTCTGGTCTGAACAGAACATGACGAAATGTCGATACTTTTTAACGTATCCAGGGATTCCTTGAACAATCCTGATGATAACAGGGTAAATCCCATTTTAATTTTTGCATGAACAAGCTTGTCATAATCATTCACAAGCGGGGCAATCTGGTTCAACTCGTTCACGTAAGCAAATGCTGAATCGTAGGTAAACGATTTGTATTCATCATGTAGTAGATCGTATAAACGGTATAACTCGGACAGATCGATCCTGGATTTTGCTGTTGAAACACGATTCATCAAATCATCGATCCGTTCCTGCTTTTTTCTGATGTAATCGTCTTTAACTGCCAGATGCTCATCGAGTTTTTCCAATAGACTGGTGGTTTCGACGCTTGAATAGGCAATCAGATTGCAGAAGAGGCACAAGACAATGAATACAAGCCGATAGTTCACAATAAAAGATTAGAGATGATCTATCAAAGGTAGTATTTTCAATTTTTACTGGATAAATAGATCATTCAATCTTTTTAGGATAAAAGCCTGAGTTATAACTCTTGCATTTCACAAAATACAGTTACAACTAAAATCGCAATTAATTAATGCATTAACTAGCTTAAAATTATAATTAAATCGTTCTTTATCCCGTTGTAACCATATCATTATAAAATGTAATATCATGTCTAAAATCCAGCTGTTCGGAATATCTTGTTTGTTTTTGGTAATTATTTCTTCATTTGGTCAAGATACCATGAGAAATAATGGTTTGATGCTATACACGAACTTTGACTTTAACCCGATGTATCTATATATGGAATCAGAAACTATGAATGATACAACCAGGGTCATCTACCAAAAAGAGTGGAACGGATTCAGTTTTTCTCCAGCTTTTATACATTATAATAAGAAGGACAATTCTTCTGAGATCGAAATATCTCGTTTAAAGTTTGAAAACGATTATGTTAAAGAATATACTGTCGAAGATTCCACAGGCGAAATGATTGAGGTTCTTTCGGGAGCAATAGTCAAACAATTTGAATTATTTCTTCGCTATGAGTATAAGGTACGATTATTTAAAGATAAAGACTGGGAGAAAATTAATCCTTCAATTGGATTTTCAGCAACTCCATTTTTCAAATGGTATCGAAATGATCCGTTAGTTACGACAGAATTTTCATCATCAAACACAGATATCGGAGTTTACTTTTCAGTAATTCCCGGAATTGAATATTGCATAAATGACAAATGGTATATCGGCCTTAACATGCCGCTGGCCATATTAACAGCATGTTATACGACAATTACAAATGACAATCCTATTGTTTCTGTAAATGAAAGAAAACAAAGTAGTATTAGCTATTACAATCTACCAGTTGGTATTGCTATTCGAATTGGGATTGGTTTCAGAATATAACCAATACAATATTTCTGAAAAACCAAGTTAACAAAACCATTCATACATGATAAATCAGCTTAACTAATAGTAATACAGGAAGACAAATAATTTTAAGTTACTTGTAATTTAGTATGGGTAATGCTACGACGCAAATATCAATTCCGTCTTGGAAGAGACATGGTTATTAACAAAGAAAGACTCACATCATGGAAAGATATAATCCGATTGAATTCAAATACCTGTTGTCCCTTCTGTCAGAAGGGCTTGTAAGTCATTTTTCCATCAGAAATTAGCCTTGAGCGAAAAAATAAAATTTCTTCCCGGAGCTGCAATTCCTGAACTATAGGGACGGTATCGCTGGTCGGTCAGATTTTCTATTCCTGCACTCACCGAGAGGTGATCCATAAACCGGTACATGGCTTTGAAGTTTAGTGTATACCATCCCGGAGAATACGGATTGCCGTTTGCATCAATCGCATAGATCTCGGGCTTTCCCTTCTCTTCCTCAGGCAAATCTTCATACTTTTTTTCGCCACTATATACAACATACAACTGTATGCTGAGTTTATTGATATTATAAGTCAGTCGGGATACTCCGAACCAGGGGGCAGCATGCCGCGACGGACTTCTAGTACCATCATCCAGTTCTTCTTCTCCCTTCTGGTAATTGAAGTCAGAAGAAAACCCGAAACCTGAAGGCAAGATTACCTGAATGGCAGTCTGTAACCCATATACATTGGCAACGGCAGCATTTTGAATAGCCTGCACCCGGCTCAGGGTCCCGTCATAAACGATGCTGTCGAACCCGTTTAATGTATAGTCGCGCCTGACCAGAGCATTTTTCAGAAGAGTATAATACCCGTTAAGGTTAAGCTTTACCAATTCTCCGAACATTCGGGCTATAGCAAGTTCGCCATTGTATGCATATTCTGCGTCGAGATCAGGATTTGGAACCACAACCGATCCCGGTTCGGAATCAAATACTTTCCCCACATCGTCGACATTGGGAGATCGGAAAGCTGTAGCAACATTGGCACTAATCACCCATTTGTCCGTTGGCCGGCAGACAAAACCAATACTACCGGTTAAAGCACCATTGTTCAGGTTTGCCGTTTTAAATGGAAACGGATAGAACGTCGTATCAAATTCTGCATCGAGTATATATTGATTATAACGTAATCCGGTCTGCAACAGGAATTTATCTGAGACTCTCAACTGCTCTGATGCATAGGCAGAGTAAGAAGCCCAGGTTGACTGAGGATAACGTGACGGACCTGATACTTCAACGCCAGTTGAAATATTTTTGTCTATGCCTGTCGAAGTTACATTGTTTTGTACCGTTTCTACTCCATAAAATATTTTATGTCTTCTACCAATTGTTTTGTTAAAATCAATATTTACAGAATATGCATCCACTTTTTCCGTCCTGATATGGCGTTCATCCTGGTCGATATCCCTGTCTATACGGCTTTCTTCGAAAAACTGCTGTGCCAGGCGAATGGTAATTTGGTCATATATGGCATTTTTACCATCATGTGTAACAGTCAGGTTATTCATCATCCATTTTTGGGGACCATAATACCACTCACCATAACGGGGCAAGCCGTTCCTGTATCGGATATGCCTGTCGTAACGCGAGTATTCGGAAGTCTCAGAATAGTGGAAACCGTACTGAAAATCCCACGTATCAGTTGGCTTAAACCGTACCTTCTGCATCATATTTATTTGCGAATACCCTGAGGGACGCTGAATGCGAGGATCGTCGTTGGTGATCACATTATCTGCGCCGTTTTGCCTTTGCACATAGACAAAGCGAAGATATTCATCCGGTCCGTGGCTTCCCATTCGCAAATCGTCAAAGTCGTTGGAGCTGATGCTTGAAACCAAGGCCCATTTTTTCCAGCCAATGTTGATATCAAAATGCCCGGTTCTTTCATTATTGGCCGAAGCGTAACGAGTAACAGCTTTCCCTGTTATCATAGGCTTTTCATTCAATGACAATTGAGGCGTAAGGGTATGAAAACTCATTACGCCGCCAATAGCATCGCTGCCGTAAATGACAGAACCCGGTCCGAAAAGCACTTCTGACTTTTCGATAGCAAAGGGATCTAGGGAGATTATATTTTGAAGGTTCCCTCCCCTGAATATTGCAGTGTTCATGCGCACTTCATCAACAGTATAAAGCAGTCTGTTGGTAGAAAACCCTCTGATCATGGGACTTCCTCCCCCTTGCTGGCTTTTCTGGATAAAAACTTCTCCCGAAACCGCCAGCAAATCGGCCGTTGTCTGAGGATTTTGCAGGGTGACCTCCTTTAGCGGGATGGTAATTATTTTGGAAGGTATATTGGCTGATATTTGATTCCACCGTGTTGCGGAAATCACCACCTCCTCCATGCTTATTTTTGATTGTAATAGTTGTAATTCAAATGATGCTGATTCGAGTTCGGCATAACTCTTCCATGCTGCTTTATAACCAAGTATGCGGATATCGATCTTTTCAGCACCTCTGAATGCTGAAATCTTAGCCTGTCCGTTTGCATTTGTTGTGGTGAATGCTTTGGGATTTTCACTCAACAGGTCAACATGTTCAAGCGGTTGACCTGTTTCCCGGTCTGTGATAGTAATAACCTGAGAATGTGCAAAGCAGACAATGCCCAAAATCAACCAACACAAGAAAATCCTTTTCATTGTGATGTGTTTAAAGGTTAAATAAAATATGAATGTAATAAACAAAGATCAAGCCGAATTATCTGTCGGAGAAAAATATAAGGCAGCAGCTTGAATCATTCTTCGTACGCTCAACTTAATTTGGGAGGTGGAACAGGAGGGGGCCAGGAAACGGATTGCCAGTTAAAAAAGTATATACATGTTTCCTTTCCGGTTTGACATATAAGAATTTGAAATGAATTTGTTTTAGAATGGTACAGTGATTGATAAAAATCGACCAGTCGCTTCTGAGTTGCTTTCTTCTGCAAATTATTATCAAATGCATGAGTTACCAGATTTTTTAACTGTTTGTTCAGTTCTGTTTCTTTGTGATCCCACCAGCACCAGTAATATATTGAATCGCAAAATATTTTTGTCTCTACAACATCATACATCTGACCATTGAATTCAAATTCTTTTGAGTGAGTCCATGAGAGTGAGGCTTTCACTTCAGACAGGGCAAATCTCAACAATGCTAGTTCCTCTTGATTTATTCCTGAGATTATTTGCTTTTTTACCTCTCTTCTGACGAGTTTTTTCTGATACCGCAGCCGGCTATGCGTTCCTATTAAAGGAACGGCGAGACATAAAAGCAATACTATACCGATGACTTTGTTTTTCAAATTTTTTATTTACTGCAATAAAAGTACAACAATGTGGTGAGTTTCATGATTTTTCTATCATGCAGATTTTGGTTTTTAAAAGGTCTCAATATCACTCGTGATTATTTACGGTATGTTTCTGGGTAATAATTCTGATGTTTAATACAAATCTTTTCAATTGTTCCTATCGATAAACTGTTCTATTTTATGGGAGACTTTGAACAGGTTTTTCCCTATTTCTGGATCTATTAATAGCCTGTTTCATCTATTGTCAGTTGATGTTCCCCGGGAACAAGATCAAATTGTTTTATCCCATGATTGAAGTGGACTATAAGTTTTAATTCTTTATCACTTGAGACTGACAGGAACAACAGATCGTCTTCACTTTCTCTTTTTGTACATAATGCATTGACATTAGCATTACCCACCTTCAAGTTCTCAATTCCGTGGTCATCTGTTCTTGTGATGAACCAGGTTAGTGTTTGATCGAATCCATTTACTCTGAAACCGAGTATATTTTCGATAAGCAGTGCAATTGGGCCAATTCCTGTCCAGCCTACGAAATCAGGTTTCGCAATACTTCCTGGAGAACAGTATTCCGGACTGTAATTTTCCCACACTGTTTGTGTTCGGTCAAAAACGCAATACATCTCAGTTAGGTATTTATAGGTGGATTTTGTTGCTAGTTCCTCATAACCGTTATTTTCCAAACCTTTGATTATCATATAATTTGTTGGTGACCAGACACTTCCCAACCAATATTCTCCTTTTGGGTTGTACATTGTTTGATCGGCCGCCAGTGTCGGGAATACATTCCTTCTCCAGAAAGCAGCGGTATCTGTCAGATGAGATACTAGTCTGGTGCATTGCTCTTTTGAAGCTATCCCTGCCAGCATCGGCCAGAAACAACCTGCAGTTTTCCATTTTACAGGGTTTCCGGCACTATCTACATCATAGTATAGCCCGTCATTCTCATCCCAACAATATTGATTTATTCTATCTGCAATTTTTTTTGCTTCGTTTATAAAATAGGTTTCTTTACGTTCCTGACCTAAAATCCGACTCATCATTGCCAGATTAGTGTATTGAATAACCATCTGACACGACATATCAACCCAACCATTCCCACCACGTGGTGTATTATCCATACCCGATCCCAGGCCGGTATTCCAGTATAAGTGATGAACCGAGTTTGCTGCCCGCCGTCCATAGTTGTACCATTCTTTCCCGTTGGCACTGAGTAAGTCCCCATCCCGGTTCAGCCATTCAACATATTGTTCTAATACGGGCAGTACCATTTCGAACCTTGACATATCACCGGTAATCTTGAATGATTCTACCTCGGCCCAGCTAAAAAGAGGGGGATTTATCGTATTTTTTCTTCCTTCGTAAACAAAATCACTTCCGTCGATTTCAGAAATTTCCCGGCACATATATCCTGTAATATGTTGCCTGCAATAAAAATTATCGAGCGAATTAACTGCAGGAAATACATCGTGCCCGTAACGTGCAAACATGACCATGAAGATCATATCCCACTGAAAGATATTCTCGTTGAAAGCTTCATCCATGATATTTGATACAAAAGGAGAAGTAGCAGAAGGTTTTTTAAAATGCTGAAAAGCTATCTCCCAGCATTTCCAGTACATATCTATCCATTCGGAATTCTCTTCCAGTATAGGGTTTGGGAGTCTGTTTTTCGAATTATTATAAACAGGTATTTCGCTGCAATCGTAATTTATTTTGGGGAAATAGATACCTTTCAAATCCTCGTTTTGTCCAAAAAGTTCACGTTGCCCGTGTATTACGATTATAACAATCAGTATGCCGGCAAAACTTTTGATTTTCATAATTTGTTTTTATTGATCCGGTTTTGTTGATAATTATATAGTTTCTGGAACAAACTTACCTATTTTTTAACAGGCATACTTGAAATAATTTAATAGTAGAATCTTCTATATTTTTGATGCATCACTTTATTCGCATTTTCTTACTGTCGAATCGATTCATATGAGCAATGAATGCAGAAGGTGTTACTATACAATGGGAATATACTGAAGAGTATAATTCAGATGTTTTTAAGATTTAGATGATGCACATGTTACCCTTCAGCATCAAACTCGATGATGAACTCTTCTTCAGGTTCTTCTTCCTTCAGTTCAATTTTAGGAACCGATAATGGTGTTTTTACACCTTCTGTTTTCCCCCGTAAAAGAAGTTTCTGGCCTGCTTTCAGTGCAGCATCGGGTGTAAGCTGGTTGCGTAGTGCCAGCTTATCGAGTTTTAGGGCATAAAGCTGCGATATATTGTGCAGGGTTTCTCCTTCCTTAACAATGTGAGTGTTTTTGCCTACTTCAGCCTTATTGCGTTTGGGTTGCAGGTATACTTTTTCACCTTCGTGAAATATGGTCTTCACAGGCAGATCGTTGTATTTCGGAAGTTGCCATTCGAATACGTCCAGCTCCTCGCTTAGCGAATAAAAACTATCGCCCTCCCGGGCCAACACATACTTTACACGGTTGTTATAGTATGCTTTACGCCCACCAGCATACTCCGTTGTTGCATACACGGGTTTTATCTTATGTCCGGTCCCCGACCCGACTATTACTTGGCGATCATATTCATACAGCTTATTCTCTTCAATAATCCTGATCAGTGCTTCCGCATAGGCAGGACTTGTGGCATAACCTGCCTTTTTTAACCCTTTTGCCCACGCTTTATAATCATCGGGAGTCAAAGTAAATAACTCAGCATAACGGCTGCGGTCGGTAAGGAAATCGGAATGGTCGCGGTACGATTCTTCGACCGATTTGTATTTGCGGAAACATTCATTATTTTCATCATCGTCGTGATTGATGGTCTTTCCTTTCCAATCGTGGCACTTAATCCCAAAATGGTTATTCCCTCTGCGGGCCAGTGTACCATTGCCGTCGCCCGATTCCAGTATACCCTGTGCCAGTGTAATACTTGCAGGAATGCCCGTACGTTCCATTTCGCGCATGGCCAGATCTTTATACGTATCGATATATTCCGTTCGGGTCAGTTTCCTGCCATCCTGGCACCATATCGAAGCCGGAAGTATTAAAAAAAAGAACACCGAAGTAGTCTTCATAACTTGAATGTGAATACTCTGTAAAAATAGTCCCATGTATTCATGCTTAATAGAAACTAATAACTGTTTTTTCAACAGTTTGGTATGTATGTAAATGGTTTATTCACCTTGTTTTCGACATGTCCTGAAATGAAAGATTTTCTGAGTGCAACATCATCTGAGGATTGATTAAATAGAATTATATCGATTCATAAACCTTTTTTAAAAATTACACAAGAAAATAGAATTAGTGATCAATTTTTCATAAATTTGTTTATTCTCAAATAAGAATCATTCTATTTTAGATTAAATGGATTTTGATGTAATCGAAATACGGGATAAGCTTACTCAAAACGGACTGAAAGTAACACCTCAGCGACTTGCAGTAATAGAGGCTGTTTTTATGTTAAACAATCATCCAACTGCTGAACAGGTTATAGCCTATGTGCATCAGAATCACCCCAACATTGCTTCCGGCACAATCTATAAAATACTGGATATCCTGACAGAAAAACACATCATCAGAAAGGTGAAAACCGACAGGGATATTATGCGATATGACTCAGTAATGGAAGAACATCATCATTTGTATTGTGCCGATTCGGATCGTATTGAAGATTACTATGATGAAGAGTTGAACAGATATCTAAAAGACTATTTTGAAAAAAAAGAAATCCCCGAATTTCAGATTGAAGATATCAAATTACAAATTATTGGCAAGTTCATGAAGAAAAAACACTGAAAAACCTGATGCAGTCAGAATGGTTAAAGCAATACTCATAATATTTGGAACTCTTTCGCTGGGTTTGGGTATAGCCGGATTATTTATACCAGGGCTTCCCACCACACCCTTCATTCTGCTAGCATCCGGCCTTTATGTAAGAAGCTCGGAAAAACTGTATCAGCTGTTAATTCGAAACGAGCATATTGGAAAGTATATCAAAGAATTCCAGACAAACAAAGGTATGACAGCAGATACAAAACTATTTTCTATCTCAATAATGTGGATCATGATTCTCGTTTCATCCCTGTTCCTTATACATGTCTTTTATCTGAAAATACTTGTACTTGTTATTGGAATCATCGGAACAGTTGTAATGGGATTTCTGATTCCAACAATACATAAAGACAATCGCACAATATAAACAATAATAGTTACTACCATGAAAGAGAAAGAAAAACGGAAAAAACTGACAACGGCTTCAGGCAAGCCATACACTTACCATGAAGACAGCTTAACCGCTGGACCGCACGGACCTGTTTTACTCCAGGATTTTATCCTGCACGAAAAAATGGCTCATTTTAACCGTGAGCGAATTCCGGAACGGGTGGTGCATGCTAAAGGAACAGGGGCATTTGGCAAGTTCAGGGTTACCCATGATATCACAAAATATACACGAGCCAAACTGTTTAACAAGGTGGGTAATGAATGCCGCATTTTCATTCGATTTTCGACCGTTGGAGGTGAAAAGGGCAGTGCCGATACGGAACGCGACCCCAGGGGATTTGCCGTTAAATTCTATACAGAAGACGGCAATTGGGATCTGGTAGGAAATAATACCCCTGTGTTTTTTATCAAGGATCCGAAAAAATTCAGCGATTTTATTCATACGCAAAAACGAGATCCTAAGACCAATTTGAAAAGCCCCACTATGATGTGGGATTTCTGGAGCTTACATCCTGAAAGCCTCCACCAGGTAATGATACTTTTCAGCGACAGGGGAACACCGTATAGTTATCGCCACACCAATGGTTATGGAAGTCATACTTTTTCGCTTATCAATGCGAAAAACGAACGCTTCTGGGTGAAATTTCACCTTAAGACGCAACAGGGAATTAAAAACTTTACGGGTCCCGAAGCCGATGCTATGAAATCCAAGGATATGGATTGGGCACAACGCGATCTTGTTGAAGCGATCCAGCGTAGCGATTTCCCGAAATGGACCATGAAAATTCAGATCATGACCGAAGAACAGGCAATAAAATTCCGATGGAACCCGTTCGATCTGACAAAAGTTTGGCCCCACAGTGAATATCCATTGATGGAAGTTGGTGTTTTGGAGCTAAATGAAATTCCAAGTAACTATTTCAGGGATGTGGAACAATCGGCATTTGCTCCTGCCCATGTCGTAGATGGTATTAGTTATTCTCCCGATAAAATGCTCCAGGGTCGTTTGCTATCTTACCCCGACGCTCACCGCTACCGTCTCGGAGCCAATTATGAGCAAATACCTGTTAATCGTCCTATCAACGAAGTGAATAATTACCAGCGCGATGGTTCAATGCGGGTCAATAGTAATAGTAACGATAAACCAAACTATTTCCCGAACAGTTTCGACGATATCGAAGCGGATAAAAGTTATCAGGAACCCCCGCTGAAACTTGATTCGGATGTAGCCGATCATTACGACCGGAACATGAACGATGATGATCATTATACCCAGCCGGGAATGTTATTCCGTAACGTAATGACTCCTCAGGAACAAAGAAATACGATAAGCAATATTGTCGGTGCCATGAGTGGGATTACAGGAGAAAAACGAAACGAAATCATTCATCGGCAACTGATGCACTTTTATAAAGCCGATAAAGAACTGGCTTTGGAAATTGCTAAAGGACTGGGAGTTACTTTTATATCCTGAAAAATTGATAAAACCATAAGAATATGAAAGAAAAAAGTATTGAACTATTAAACAAAGCTGTTGCCGATGAACTTTCGGCCGTACACCAGTATATGTATTTTCATTTTCACTGCGACGACCAGGGATACGACCTGCTTGCCAACCTGTTTAAACGAACAGCCATTGAAGAAATGATGCATATCGAACTGCTGGCAGAACGTATTTTATTCCTGAAAGGGGAAGTTGAGATGACTGCTTCTCATCAGGTGAAAAAAAATCATAAAGTCAAAGATATGCTCGATATGGCTGCCGAAATGGAAACCGGCAGTGCGAACGACTATAACCAATGGGCCAATGTATGTGCCCAGAACGCCGATTCAGTATCAAAAAAACTGTTCGAACAGCTTGTCGGAGACGAAGAACGTCATTTCGACCAGTACGACGTGGAAATGGAAAACTTAAAAAAATTTGGTGATAACTATCTGGCTCTTCAGTCAATTGAAAGGAGTAAAACCATTGCCAGTCAAACAACCACAGGACAACAAGCTTAATAAATAGTTAGAATATGGAAAATACACAACCACAAACAACAATGTCAATGCCACGCATTGGAGAATCTGCACCCGAATTTAAAGCAGTGACAACCCAGGGCGAAATCAATTTTCCTTCCGATTATAAAGGAAGCTGGGTTATTCTCTTCAGTCATCCGGCCGATTTTACCCCGGTATGCACCTCGGAGTTTATGACCTTTGCAAGTATGGAAGATCAGTTTAATAAAGCAAACTGCAAACTTGTTGGTCTCTCGGTTGATGGATTATACAGTCATATTGCCTGGCTACGCACCATCAAGGAGAAAATCGAGTACAAAGGGATGAAGAATGTGGAAGTGAAATTTCCACTGATTGAAGATATTACCATGGAAGTTGCAAAGAAGTATGGAATGATTCAGCCCGGAGAAAGTAATACCAAAGCTGTCAGAGCTGTATTCTTTGTCGATCCGAAGGGAATTATACGGACTATTATTTACTATCCGTTAAGTCTGGGACGGAATTTCGATGAGTTGTATCGTGTTTTGATAGCATTACAAACAGCAGATAAATTCAGTGTAGCAACTCCGGCCGACTGGCGTCCGGGCGATGAGGTTATTGTGCCTACGGCAGGTTCATGCGGTGTGGCCAAAGAACGCATGGAGAGTAAGGCCGATATGAAATGTTACGACTGGTTCTTCTGCACAAAACCGCTTGATAAGGATAAAGTATTAAGTTCGATCCTTAAGAAGTAATATCACTTTATTCGACCCAGAGGTTTCTGCATGAATCAATCACAATTGTCCACAGCATGAATCCTTTGGGTCTTTCATTTTTTCAGGTTACAGTTTTCATGTCCCGAAATGCAACTTCCATAAGGATATGAAATACCTGCCCCTCGGTTGCCGTTCCAGGATGATCAAACTCCGGTGAGCCACAAACACCCTGTACCAGTCCATATTCATCGACTTTAGCCAAGGCAGCTGACCTCATTTTATCTGCCTTTTCTTTGTAACCATTATCTAACCAGCCTTGCTGTAAACCTTTATAAATTGAGTAGGCGAGTTGTTGTGATAGATTTGTTTCGATAAATGTTTCAGGATTGTCCACAACATTATGAAAGAGACCATCGTCACGCAGATATGCCAGGCAACTATCAATCAATTCAATACTATAACCTATCAGTTTTTCTTTTTCCGGTTTCATACTTTCGGGCAAGGCATGGATAACTCGTGTGTATCCGGCAGAAGTCCATCCATTTCCCACTCCCCAGAAATCTTTTCTGGCAAATTTCTGTTTTTCACAGTCCCACATATGGGAGAACAATTTTTTATCTGAATCCCACAAACAAGCTCTGACTCCTTCAATTTGTCTAATGGCTTCGGCATATTCTCCTGATATGGCCAGGTATGGAGGTAGCATATAATTGCTATCACTCCATATTTGTGGTATGTGAGTGAAATGATAGATAATCCCATCATGGGTTCTGGGGGCTTTTTGCATGATGTATTCCAGCAAACGCTTGTGCCCGTTCATCAGCCATTCATCACCGGTCTCTTTAGCTGCCCAGAGAACTGCTTCACCCGGGGATGCTGCATCGCTCAAGGCAAATTCCTCGCCCAGCATGGCCAGTCGCCCATCAATCGATTGTCTGAGAACAGCATCTTTGGCCATAAGAATTACCAGCTCTTTTTCATCCAGTTCCAG